>Ga0307996_1000012_pt1 | contig 59569 bp, 57 predicted proteins | sample Davwhametageno35_FD_203143 | JGI IMG/M metagenome (GOLD analysis project Ga0307996, IMG submission 203143) | Marine microbial communities from Davis Island wharf, Antarctic Ocean - #35 | ecosystem: Environmental > Aquatic > Marine > Unclassified | place: Antarctic Ocean: Davis Island wharf...
AACTTTGATTGTCTCTTAAAACATCCCTAAAGGTTTTTTTTGCTTTGAACTTAATGATAGTATATAGTTTAAAAGAATCATTAGTTTTTCATATTTCATGAACTAATTTCTGTAACAATTACGTGTCATTTTTAATAAAAATATATTGTAAATTTAGTTTTTTGAATGCAATATTTCTGGGACAGAAACACAGTTTTAAATCGTCAAGAGGGTTATTATATTATAAGTATTGTGGAGCCCATCCAGATGATAAAATAGGAAATAAAAATGAATGTGCTTTCTTTAGTTCATACCCAAAAAATCATAATTTCATTTCCATTAAATCAGATGGAAAACTTTGGGAAATACTTTATATGAAATGTTTTGAAAAACCCGAATCATTAGATATGGGCTGCTAAACTAAAATATTCAACAAACTATAGACGTATCCTCCTCCTTCAATTCAGCTATTTCTAAATACTATACCTAAACCACCACATTAATTGTGTTTACATCAGAAATAGTATGATATGGCGCACGAAATAGGCGAACACTAATATGTTCCTACATGACAAAATTCCCCTGCAGGTACAGGGTTTAAAGGAGTACTATCCTTAAATGCAACACCTAATGATGTTGCCGTATTCACATAAACACAACACCTAATATTATCACCTATATTTCCGTTTAATAAAGTTTTAGATAACAACCCGAGTGTATCCCCTTGAACAAAAGAAATGCGAGATGGCTCAAGGTCAAAATAGAATCCTTTAGTTGTATTGGTATAAATAATACTATCCACCATGCTATTATTCCCCTTTAATCTAATCCCTACATATCCATAATCAAAATCAGAAGATGAAACCCCTGGCTCTGCTAATGGGATTTTATCCTCTTCTTTAGAGCAAGAACTCATTGCACCTATTAATGATAATGCTATTAAAATATTTTTGATTGTATCCATATTGATAATGTATCCTTTTAAAATTAAACTTGTATTTCTATCCTGCCCAGCCCTCTCGATCCAGACTTCTATATTGTATTGCTTCAGCTAAATGGCTTGTTTCTATATTTTCATATTTTTCTAAATCAGCAATAGTTCTTGCTACCTTTAAAATCCTATCATAAGCCCTTGCAGATAACCCTAGTTTATCCATGGCTTTTTTTAACAAATCCTTTCCATCCTGAGTAATTTCAGAAATCTCTTTTAAAATTTTAGAAGAAATTTGAGCATTCGCATACACTCCATTATTTTTTTCAAAACGTTCTTCTTGTATTTTTCTAGCAGCTATAACTCGCTCTCTAATCTCGTTACTCGATTCACCTACTGATATCGCACTCAACTCATTAAATGAAACTGGTGTAACCTCAACATGTAAATCAATCCTATCCAGTAATGGTCCAGAAATTTTATTCAAATACTTTTGTACAACTCCTGGCGAACAAACACAAGCCTTGTCAGGGTGATTATAATAACCACAAGGGCAAGGATTCATTGATGCTACCAGCATAAAACTTGCAGGGTAATTTACTGTGAATTTTGCTCTAGAAATCGTAATATTTCTATCCTCTAAAGGCTGTCTTAAAACTTCTAATACTGTTCTTTGGAACTCTGGTAATTCATCCAAAAAGAGTACTCCGTTATGTGCTAATGAAATCTCACCTGGCTGAGGAAATCCTCCTCCGCCAACAAGAGCAACATCAGAAATAGTATGATGTGGCGAACGAAATGGGCGAACATTAATCAATGAAGTATCTCCAGATAGCTTTCCACTTACTGAATGTATTTTTGTTGTTTCCAATGCTTCTTGCAAAGATAATGGGGGGAGTATTGTTGGCAATCGTTTTGCTAACATTGTTTTTCCTGCTCCAGGAGGCCCAATTAAAATTACATTGTGTCCACCAGCTGCAGCAATTTCAAGCGCTCGCTTTATATTCTCTTGCCCTTTAACATCTTCAAAATCAAACTCAAAATTATTCAAATTCTTATAAAATTCTTTACGCGTATCTATTTCAACTTTCTCCATTGAATTCTCTCCATTAAAAAAGTCTATTAATTCTTTAATGTTCTCTACTCCATACACATCAATCCCATCAACAACCGCAGCTTCTTTTGCATTTACTTTAGGTAAGATAATTCCCTTAAACCCTTCTTTTTTTGCCTGAATAGCAATCGGCAAGGCTCCTTTCATTGGCTGTAAACTTCCATCCAAAGAAAGTTCTCCCATAATTACATAATCACCAATCAGTTCTTCGTTCATCTGCCCAGATGCTGCCAATATTCCTATTGCAATTGTCAAATCATAAGCCGACCCTTCCTTCCGAATATCTGCTGGAGCCATGTTTATTACTAGCTTTTTTCCTGGCATTTTTAATCCGACATTTTTCAATGCAGATTCTATTCGATGTTGACTTTCTTTTACGGCATTATCTGGTAAACCAACCATAAAAAACTTAAACCCCCTATCTGCATTTACCTCTACAGTAATAGTAATAGCATCAACTCCAACAACAGCACTTCCGAAAGTTTTTACAAGCATCTAGTCTAAATTTTCTTCGATGTAATGAATTAATGAGTGGATAATTTTAATATGAATTTCTTGCGTTCGATCAGCATAACCATTATGTAGCACTCTTATCTCAACATCACAAACTTCTGCAAGATTACCTCCGTCTTTTCCTGTTAGACCAACAACTTTTATCCCTTTAGCTTTTGCTTCAATAGCAGCCTTTAAAACATTTTCAGAATTACCACTCGTGCTAATTGCTAGTAAAACATCTTCTTTTCGACCCAATGCATAAACATATCTCGAAAAAATTTCATTATAACCATAGTCGTTTCCAACACAACTAATATGTGATGAATCCGAAATTGAAACTGCAGCTATTGCCTTTCTATCTTCTCTAAATCTCCCTGTCAACTCCTCTGCAAAATGCATGGCATCACACATTGAACCTCCATTTCCACACGATATAATTTTACCTCCATTTTTAATAGCTGTAAGCATCAATTTTGCTGCCGATTCTATTCTCAGTAAATTATTATCATCTGCAACAAACTGGTCTAATAGTTGTTTTGCCTCTGAAAAATTATTCTTAATTAACGCTATACTCATTCAGTGTTTCTTATTTAAAAAAATAAAATAATAGTAATCAAATTTAGATAATAAATAAAGTATATCTATTTTTATATCTATTAAATGAAAAAATCATGAAAAAAATTATAACAACTTTAATATTAACAGCAATAGTAAGTGTTGCTTTTGCTCAAAGCACAGTTCAAACAACTTGTTATACCAAGTATGCCAAAGTATTCGAAAAACGTGGAGCTAAAGAAGTAACAGATGGTACATATGATAATATTATCATTACCATTAGAAAAGGTAGTATGGCTGATTGTTTTTATGGAAAAGTAACTATTAAAGATGGTGACGTTGACTATCAGAACATGTATTTAAAGTTTGAAGATGGCACCTTTGAAAAGCTTGACTTCGCCTTCAAAAACGAAAAAAAATCAATTAAAATAGTCAACGGGATAAGTAATACGTTCGTAACCGAAGATGAAGAATTAGTTAATGTTTTGTTTGTGAAGAACATTAAACCTAAAAAGAAAAAATACGCGAAAGCTGCTGAACCAGATTTCGATCTATAAAGAAGAAATTATAACAACAGCAAAAAAGCAAAGATGAAAGGGGAAAAATAACCACCTAAATAAAACACTATTACTATTAGGGAAACAAATCCAATTCCTACCAATCCCATTTTTTGAGTGAGATGTAATTTCATTTCACAAAAACAACAAAGCCTTTTTATAAATAAAAAGGCTTTGTTATGTTAATTATATCCTGCAATTCGCTGTTACATCATACCTGGCATTCCGCCTCCCATTCCGCCCATAGGCGGCATCCCTGCACCTTCAGCTTCAAGATCATCAGTTATCACACATTCCGTAGTTAACAGTAGTGAAGCAATAGATGCAGCATTCTCTAATGCAACTCTAGTTACTTTTGTTGGATCAATAATTCCAGCAGCATACATATTTGCGTACTCTTCAGTTCGGGCATTGTAACCAAAGTCATCTTTACCTTCTCTTACTTTTTGTACAACAACAGCACCTTCACCACCTGCATTTGTAATAATTTGTCTTAGCGGCTCTTCAAGTGCTCTTCTTACTATTGCAATTCCAGTATCCTCATCCGCATTAAGTCCTACTAGCTCATCTAAAGCCTTTTCAGCTCTAACTAAAGCAACTCCTCCGCCAGGAACAATTCCTTCCTCTACTGCAGCTCTCGTTGCAGCCAAAGCGTCATCTACTCTATCCTTCTTCTCTTTCATTTCTACCTCAGTAGTTGCTCCAACATACAAAACAGCAACACCACCAGCTAATTTAGCTAAACGTTCTTGCAATTTTTCTTTATCATAATCAGATGTAGTTGTTTCTATTTGAGCTTTAATTTGAGTAACTCTTCCAGCGATATCTTCTTTTTTACCCGATCCATTTACAATTGTTGTAGTGTCTTTGTCAATTGTAATTTTCTCTGCAGTACCCAACATATCTAATGAAATATTCTCTAATTTGAAGCCTTGCTCTTCAGATATTAAAGTTGCAGCAGTTAAAATTGCAATATCTTCTAACATTGCTTTTCTTCTATCTCCAAAACCTGGAGCTTTTACTGTAGCAATCTTTAAGCCACCTCTAATTTTATTTACAACTAAAGTTGCTAATGCTTCACCATCTAAATCTTCTGCAATAATTAACAATGGTTTCCCTGATTGTGCTACTGGTTCTAGAATTGGTAAAAGATCCTTCATGTTAGAAATCTTTTTATCATAAACCAACACATATGGATTTTCCATATCAACAATCATCTTCTCAGCATCCGTCACAAAATAAGGAGATAAATAACCTCTATCAAATTGCATTCCTTCAACAACATCAACAGTTGTTTCAGTTCCTTTTGCTTCTTCTACAGTAATAACTCCTTCAGTCTTAACCTTAGCCATTGCTTGAGCAATTAAACTCCCTATCGCATCATCATTATTTGAAGACACTGTAGCTACTTGTTTAATTTTCTCATTATCGTTACCAACTTTTTTAGAAATTCTTTTAAGCTCTCCAGTTACAGCAAGAACAGCCTTATCAATTCCTCTTTTTAAATCCATTGGGTTTGCACCAGCAGCAACATTTTTAAGTCCTGTTGTAACAATCGATTGTGCTAAAATTGTAGCAGTTGTAGTTCCATCACCTGCATCATCAGCAGTTTTACTCGCTACTTCTTTTACCATCTGAGCACCCATATTTTCTATAGGATCACTTAATTCAATTTCTTTTGCAACTGATACACCATCTTTTGTTACGTGAGGTGCACCAAATTTTTTGTCAATAATTACATTTCTTCCTTTAGGTCCTAAAGTAACTTTTACTGCGTTCGCTAATTTATCAACACCATTTTTTAATGCATCTCTAGCTTCTATATTGAATTTTATATTCTTTGCCATTTTATTTTATTTAGTGGCTAGTAAAAAGTGACTAGCCAAAAGTTTAATTATTATTTAAAGAAAGGCTCGCAACTAACTAGTTACTAATCCCTAAAACTTAGTTATACGATTGCGAAAATATCCGCTTCACGCATAATTAAATAATCATTTCCTTCAACAGAAACCTCAGTTCCAGCATATTTTCCATAAAGCACAGTATCTCCAACTTTTACAGTCATTGGCTCATCTGGCTTCCCACTGCCTATAGCTAAAACTTTTCCTCTTTGAGGCTTTTCCTTTGCCGTATCAGGAATAATAATTCCTCCAGCTGTTTTTTCTTCAGCAGCTGAAGCTTCAATAATTACTCTATCTGCCAATGGTTTAATCTTGATCGCCATATTTATATATTTTAAATTATTTAACTCTTTCTAGACTTAGTCACAATTCATACCAATTGAAAAAAGCATACTTTAACAAGACAAAATTTCTTATTCCATAAAAAAAGTGTCAGAAATAGATGATTTAACTGACACTTTTACACATAGTTAATGTGTAATTATTCTTTTTCTTGAGCAGGCGCTTCAGTAGAAACTGGAGTATTATTTACGGGAAGTGGTACTCCGTTTGCAACTGGTGCAGAAGGCAATGCTGTCTCGTCAATTTGCTCCATCATCTTAGATTGATCTTCTCCTTCGTCACTAGTAACTACTGATGATCCAGTTGTAAATGATGCCGAAGCAATACTTAGAACAACCAATGCAATTCCCATTGTCCAAGTTGCTTTCTCTAAGAAATCTGTTGTTTTTCTAACACCCATTACTTGGTTATTAGTTGAAAATGCTGAATCTAAACCACCTTTTGGATTTTGAATTAATACTATTAGTACTAAAAGTACACACACTATAATTACTAAGACTGAAATTAAATATACCATTACTTTATCTTTTGTTTCAAAATTTTAATTTGGGCTGCAAAATAACTCCTTTTTTTTGGACTTTTCAAGATTAATTTCTCGTAAGTGTTAATTGCCTCCTGAAAATTAGCCTGATCGACATGTATTACAGCTAAAGTTTCACTAACAATTCCTTCGTCAGTAACACTTAAACGCGCCATATTTGTTGGAGAATAAAATTCTGTTTTTTCTGGTCTTATCCTTGGGTCTTCCTGAATAAACTTGTCAATTAAATCTTGACTTTTCGCTTGTTTATTTTGTGGAGAAGCCTCTTCTGCCTCTCCACTATAATGTTTTAACCAAGATGAAAAAAAATGTGGGACACCTTCATCAAATAAATCAACTTCATTTTGTGTCGTTGTATTTTCAGCTACAATAGTCTTTTTTTCAACATCATCAGACTGAATTAAGATTGAGCTATTAATCGCTGAGGTTAAATATTCTTTTTCCAGAATAGCCATTTCATCTTCTCCCTCTAACGGAACAAATTTTTCTAAAATGGAGTCTCTTACTTTTTTATTGTTTTCAACTTGCACTATAGCTTTTTTCTCCTCAACAATTTCTTCTACACCAGATTTCGAAACAGTATCGTTAATTAAAACTTCTTCAACAATATCTTCTTCAGAGACTACAACCTCTTCTGATTGATGAATATACTCAAACAGTTTATGTCTATCTGAACAAATTGATGCAGCTTTTTTTAATTGCTCAGCAAATAAAATACTATTGTTCTCATTTAATTGGATTGCATACATCAATTGCCCAGTCTGGCAATAAGGAAATTCTTCGATAATTGGCAACATTTCAGCCTCAGAAACAGTTTTTAACTGCCTCGGGTCATCTAAATATTGTATGAAATTATTTACCTGCATCTACCAATTACTTACCGCTTTATTAAAAATATCTTGCGTTAACTGATCATTAATGTCTTTAATCAATTCATCTTCTATACTCGATAAGTTCTGAGAACTATCATAATCTAAGTAACGAGAAAAACTAGTTTCAAAGTTAGCTTCCTCATCTTTTGTATTGGTAAACTTAACCTTTACCGTAATCGTCAATCTATTTAATGCTGCAGTTTCGTTTCCTTGTATTGCTACTGAAGTCACACTATACCCGTTTATAGAACCTTCAAACTGTAAATCTCCATCTCTAGTAGCTATATCTAAATTAGTTTGCGAAAGAAATTTATCTTTTAATTCTTCAGTAAATGTTTGACTTAAATTAGCGCTTGCCAATGGAGTATAACTTTGAAAAGTTTTTACAGAAACAGTCTTTACACCCTCAGAAATAGATGCTCCAGTAAATGAATAGTTCATTTTACACCCTAAAGCGACAAAACAAATTAATATGTAACTATATTTTTTCAACTGTTAATATCGTATTCTTTTATTTTTCGATAAAGTGTTCTTTCAGAAATACCTAATTCATCTGCAGCTTTTTTTCTTTTCCCACTATGTTTCTGTAACGCTTTAATAATCATTTCCTTTTCTTTGTCTGCTAAAGATAACGACTCTTCTAAAATCTCTTCATTTTGTACGCTTATTTGAGCAGGATTAATCACCCCTTCATCTCTTGGAAGAATTTGAGGTTTATATACTTGAGATTCTTCAACCGAATGAGACTCTTTATCTTCATGCAATCGCTGAACACTTCGCATAATTGCAGGATTATTTGTCACATCAGAAATATCACCATTTCTATTTTGCATTAAACCTACAACAATATTTTTAAGTTCTGTTACATCTCCTTTTAAATCAAATAATACTTTATATAAAATATCCCGTTCACTTAAATCTGAATTCTCAGAACCTTTGTATAAAGTTGGTAGGTTCTGGTTATTATCAGAAGGTAAATACTTCATTAAAATAGTTCCATTAAGTTCTCTCGAACTTTCAATTACAGAAACCTGCTCAGCAACATTTTTCAATTGCCTAATATTTCCTTTCCATCTGTAATTCTCTAATAACTCAACTGCTTCAGGAGTTAATTTTACAGCAGGCATTCTATACTTATTTGCAAAATCTGAAGCAAACTTTCTAAACAATAAGTGAATATCTTCTTTACGCTCTCTTAATGCTGGCAATTGAATTGGCACTGTATTTAATCGATAAAATAAATCCTCTCTAAACTTCCCTTTCTTTATCGCCTCAGGAATGTTAACATTTGTAGCAGTTACTATTCTAATATCTGTTTTTAACACTTTAGAAGAACCTACTTTTATAAACTCTCCAGTCTCCAACACTCTCAACAACCTTACTTGTGTTTGTACCGGCAACTCAGCAACTTCATCTAAAAATATTGTTCCACCATCTGCTACTTCAAAATAACCTTTACGTGAATCATGCGCTCCTGTAAACGCCCCTTTTTCATGCCCAAACAATTCAGAATCAATTGTTCCTTCAGGAATGGCACCACAGTTTACCGCAATATATTTATTGTGTTTTCTTGCGCTTAATTGATGGATAATTTGAGGCATAACCTCTTTACCAACACCACTTTCTCCAGTAATGAGAACAGACAAATCTGTAACGGAAACTTGTGCAGCAACTTCAATTGCTCTGTCTAAAGCAGGCGCATTCCCTATAATTCCAAACCGCTGTTTTATTTGTTGTTTATCCATTCTTGTTCTTTAAATTAACAGCTAATTAGCTATAAAAACTATTTGACTGCCTTACCTAATAAAGTTCCTCCTGTACAATCATGCACATGCACATTTACATAATCTCCCACTTTATAACCTTCTTTAGGAAAAACGACTACCGTATTTTGAGATGTTCTCCCAGCTAATTCTTGCTCATTTCTTTTAGATGGTTTTTCTACCAACACTTCAAACGTTTTTCCAACGTAAGCTTTATTAATCTCAAAAGAATGATCACGCTGTAAATCTACTATTTCCGTTAATCTTCTACCTTTATCAGCATCAGTCACATCATCCTCAAATCTTTTAGCCGCTGCAGTATTTGGTCTTTCAGAATATTTAAACATATAAGAAAAATCATACTTCACATACTCCATCATAGATAATGTTTCCTTATGCTCTTCTTCCGTTTCTGAACAAAATCCTGCAATAACATCAGCAGAAATAGCACAATCAGGCATCACTTCTTTAATCTTATCGACTCTTCCCATGTACCATTCACGTGTATAACCACGATTCATTTTTTCTAAAACCCGAGTATTTCCACTCTGGAAAGGCAAATGAATATACTTACAAATATTATCGTACTTAGCCATCATTTCTAAAAACTCATCCGTTATATCTTTTGGATGTGATGTAGAAAAACGTACTCTCAATTTGGGACTAATCAAAGCAACTTGCTCCATCAATTGAGCAAAATTGATACTATTGGCTTTCTCTTCTGCTGATAAATTTTTAAAATCTTTCTTCAATCCTTGTTTTCCGTACCACAAGTAAGAATCGACATTTTGCCCTAATAAAGTTACTTCTTTATACCCCTTTTCGAACAAATCTTTTGCTTCATTCAAAATAGTTTTAGGACTTCTACTTCTCTCTCTCCCTCTAGTATATGGCACCACACAAAATGTACACATATTATCACATCCTCTAGTAATAGAAATAAATGCAGAAACACCATTACTCAACAACCTTACAGGACTAATATCAGCGTATGTTTCTTCTTTAGAAAGAATAACGTTTACCGCTTTTTTTCCATCATCAACCTGTTGTACCAAGTTCGGTAAATCACGGTAAGCATCTGGTCCAACAACAATATCTACAAGTTTCTCTTCATCCAAAAATTTAGATTTCAAACGCTCAGCCATACAGCCTAAAACACCAATAATCATTTCTGGTTTCGCTTTTTTTGCTTTCTGAAAAGACCTTAATCGTTGTCTTACTGTTTGCTCAGCTTTCTCTCTAATTGAACAAGTGTTTACAAAAACGATATCGGCTTCCTCTAGGTTTTTAGTCGTATCAAAACCATCCTTAGTTAAAATTGAAGCAACAATCTCACTATCCGAAAAATTCATTTGACAGCCATAGCTCTCAATATAAACCTTTCTACTTCCATTCCCGTCTGATGCAATTACAGTAGCACTTCCTTGTGCCGCTTCATCTATTACTTTATTTCCTGTTTCCATTTTTCAATTTTTGTAATCTGAACATTGTCCAACGCAAAATTACTTATTTTTTAGTTTTAATGACAAAATGACATAAAAACAAAATAAGCTTTTCTATTTGGACGTTTTAACAGGCTGTCCGCTTAATCTTTTATATATTTCCGCATTTCGTGCCTTTTGCTCTCGTGAGACATACGCAACAAGCAAATAAAAAAAGGATATCACTTCCATCCTTAACGCAAAATTTCGAGAGAAAAAATAGTTTTCAAAATAAATTTATATCTTTCAAAAAACTATAATTTTCTATAAAAAATCAACAGACTCTTACTTTAATTAGGATAATCCCCTTTTTATTTCATTTCTTTGCAAAAAGTATTAATTCTTAAACCCTTAAATGAATGGCGAAGAATCTCGTAATAGTAGAGTCCCCTGCAAAAGCAAAAACAATAGAAAAATTTCTTGGAAAAGATTTCACGGTAAAGTCCAGTTTTGGGCACATTAGAGATTTACCTGGTAAAAACATCTCAGTTGATATTGAGAATAATTTTGCACCAGACTATATAATTCCTGATGATAAAAAGAAAATAGTTGCTGAATTAAGAAAACTTTCCAAAACCGCTGAAACAGTTTGGTTAGCGAGTGATGAGGATCGCGAGGGTGAAGCCATTTCTTGGCACTTATTAGAAGCATTAAATCTTAAAGAAGAAAAAACAAAAAGAATCGTATTTCACGAGATTACTAAATCTGCAATTACAAAGGCTATAGAAAATCCGAGAAAAATAAATAAAAACATAGTTGATGCTCAACAAGCTCGTAGAGTTTTAGATCGATTAGTTGGTTATGAGCTTTCTCCAGTTTTATGGAAAAAGATTAAACCATCTTTATCTGCCGGACGAGTTCAATCTGTTGCTGTTCGTTTAATTGTTGAACGAGAAAATGAAATCTTAGATTTCGTATACTCTTCTTCATACAAAGTAGTAGCAAATTTTGTAGTGAGTAATAATGCCATTTTAAAATCAGAATTACCACAACGATTCAAAACGAAAGAAGAAGCTCAAATTTTCTTAGAAAAATGTAAAGAAGCCGATTTTACAATAGACAATTTAGAGACTAAACCAGCAAAAAAATCTCCTGCTGCACCATTTACTACTTCAACTTTACAACAAGAAGCAAGTAGAAAGTTAGGGTTCTCCGTTTCACAAACAATGACAGTCGCTCAACGTTTGTATGAAGCAGGAAAGATTACATATATGAGAACCGATTCGGTTAACTTATCACAAGATGCAATTGGAGCTGCAAAAAAAGAAATTACTAGCTCTTACGGAGCAGAATACTCTCAGATAAGAACCTATAAAACTAAATCCAAAGGAGCACAAGAAGCTCACGAGGCCATTCGTCCAACTTACATGAACGATCACACATTTGTTGGTGATCCTGGTCAAACAAGATTGTATGACTTAATTTGGAAAAGAACTGTTGCTTCACAAATGAGTGATGCAAAACTGGAAAAAACAACTGTTAAAATTAACATCTCAACAACAGAGGAAAACTTTGTTGCCAAAGGAGAGGTTTTACTTTTTGATGGGTTCTTAAAAGTTTACTTAGAAGGAACTGATGATGATGACAATTCAGAAAAGGAAGGAATTTTACCTTCTTTATCTGTTGGAGAGAAACTAAGCATGCAAGAAGTTTCTGCAACCGAACGTTTCACTCACTATCCTTCGAGATACACTGAGGCAAGTTTGGTTAAAAAAATGGAAGCGCTAGGAATTGGGAGACCCTCTACTTACGCACCAACAATTTCTACAGTTCAAAACAGAGGCTATGTTGTTAAAGAAGATCGAGATGGTAATCAAAGAGATTTCACCACTTTAACTTTAAGTAATGGAAGCATTGATGATGTTATAGCAAAAGAAAATTTTGGATTCGAGAAAAAGAAAATGTTCCCAACGGATATCGGAACTGTTGTTACCGATTTCTTAGTTGAAAACTTCGATAGAGTATTAGATTATAGCTTTACGGCTAAAATTGAAGAACAGTTTGATGAAGTTGCTGAAGGAAAAAAGCAATGGGATAAAATGATAAGCGAGTTCTATGATCCGTTTCATGCAAGAATAGAAGATACATTAGAAAATGCTGAAAGAGCCAGTGGAGAAAGATTACTTGGAGATGATCCAGAATCTGGAAGACCATTAATCGTTCGTATTGGTAAATTTGGACCTATGGCTCAGATTGGAAAAACTGATGATGAAGAAGGTGCAAAATTTGCAAGTCTATTAACTGGACAAACCATTGCAAAAATTTCTTTGGAAGATGCATTAGAACTTTTTAAATTTCCTAAAACAATTGGAACTCATGAAGGTGAAGAGGTAGTTGTTGCTCAAGGAAGATTTGGTCCTTATGTTAAATTTGGAGATATGTTTGTTTCTATACCAAGAGATGAAGATTTGGCTGGAGTTGACTTAAAGAGAGCAATCGAACTTATCAAAGAAAAACAACAGGTGGATGCTCCGATTGATGAATACGAAAATTTACCCGTACAAAAAGGAGTTGGACGTTTTGGACCATTTATTAAGTGGAACGGAATGTTTATCAATGTCAACAAGAAATATGATTTCGATAATTTAACACACGATAATATCGTTGAGTTAATTGAAGTCAAAAAGCAGAAAGAGATTGATAAATATATCCACCAATGGGATGACAAAGGTATTTCCGTTCAAAAAGCACGATGGGGTAGATTTAACGTTATCAAAGGAAAACTCAAAATTGAACTTCCTAAAACGTTTGATGCAGAGAGCTTAACACTCGAAGCAGTTCAAAAAATGATTGAAGAAAAAACGCCTAAGAAAAAAGCCAAAGCTAAACCAAAAGCGAAAGCAAAGGCGAAGAAGAAATAATAACGCACGTTATTGCGAATTATAAATTTGCTTATTGAGTATGTTTTGCGAGAGCAAAACCCTCGAAATTTTAAATTTAATCACGAAGCAATCTCAACAATAAGATTGCTTCGTTCCTCACAATGACGAAATTCTAAAAAAAATGGATTTCTCAGAATACTTCGAATCAATTAAAATCAATGAAGGTAATTTAGATTTTAATTATAGCGCCAAGCAATTCATCAATAAAATTGAGTTATATAATGATCAAGATGTCTCTAATTTTAATATAGCAATAATTGGAGTTGGCGAAGAACGAAAATCCAACAACGAGGGCTGTGCAACTGCACCAAATCATGTCAGAAAATATTTATACCGTTTAATTGGCTTTGAACCTTCAACCAAAATAATTGACCTAGGCAACTTAAAAGTTGGAGCAACAATAGAAGATACTTATTTTGCGTTAAGCTCGATTCTCGAAAACTTAATTAAACACGATGTTCTTCCTATCATTATAGGTGGAAGCCAAGACTTAACGTATGCCAACTTCTTAGCTTATAAAAATCTGGAGCAAACAGTAAATCTAGTTTCAGTTGATTCACATTTCGACTTAGGCGAAGCAGATGAAGAATTAAGTTCCAAAAATTTTTTAACAAAGATAATCCTTCAACAACCAAACTATTTATTCAATTATAGTAACATTGGTTACCAAAATCATTTTACAGATAAAGAACACCTTGAATTAATTTCAAAATTATATTTTGATGCTTATCGATTAGGTCAAGTCCAAAAAGATATTGAAGAAGTAGAACCAATTGTAAGAAATGCAGACATCTTAAGTTTTGATATTTCAGCTATCAGACAAGCAGAAGCTCCTGCCAACAAAAATGCTTCTCCGAATGGTTTTTATAGCGAACAGGCTTGTCAAATCACACGTTATGCGGGAATGAGCGATAAACTAACCTCTATCGGATTTTACGAAATCAATCCAGAGCTCGATACAAACGGCCAAACTGCCCACAGCGTTGCGCAAATGATTTGGTATTTTATAGATGGATTTAACAATCGAAAGAAAGACTTTCCTATAGGTAGCAGAAAGACCTATTTAAAGTATATAGTGAATATGCAAGATGGGGAAAACGAAGTTACATTCTACAAAAGCGACAAAAGCGAACGTTGGTGGATGGATATTCCTTATCCTTCTCACAATAAAATAAAGTTCGAACGACATGTACTTGTCCCATGCTCCTATAACGACTATAAAACTGCATGTGATGATGAAGTGCCAAATAGGTGGTGGCAAACTTTTCAAAAATTATCCTAATTTTTGAGTTATTAACATCTTATTAACAGGAAAAAGTTGGATAACTTCTTGTATAAAAAATAAATTTAATTATCTTAGCCGACTATTGGATGCTATAAAGCATCAAAACTTAATGTAAAAACCAATAACTGTATGAAGAAATTAATACTTTCTACTGCTTTTTTGTTTGCCGGATTTTGGGGATTTTCTCAGCAAGATGCCCAATTAACGCAAAACATGTTTAATAAGCTAAGTGTAAATCCTGGATCTGCGGGGTATAATGGTGGGGTTTGTGCAACCCTATTAACAAGATCTCAATGGATTGGGTTTGATGGGAGGCCACAAACACATATGTTTAGCGGAGATGCTAGATTTGGAAGACATGGTGTTGGCTTAACAATATTTCAAGATCAATTAGGTGTTGAAAGATCCTTTGCAGTTAAAGGAGCTTATGCGTTTCATATAAAGCTAGGTGGGGGTGAATTAGGAATTGGTTTAGATATTGGTATGGTTAGTAAATCATTTACAAATAATTTTGTTGCAATTGATGACTATACACAAGATCCATCTATACCTAACGAAAATACTTCTGCAAAATCTTTTGATGCAAGTTTTGGTTTGTTTTATGAGATAAAGAACACAATGTATTTAGGGGTTTCTACATTACACATTCCACAATCTACTTTTGAATCTGGTAAAGGAGGAGTAAATGAATTAGCCTTCAAACAAGCTCGTCACTATTACATAATGGCTGGATACGAGAAAGATATAAGTGGAGGAAGTCAAAAATGGGTTTTAAAACCATCTGTACTTGCTAAAACAGATGCAGTCTCAACCCAATTAGATATTAATGCATTGGTTGTATACAATAAATTAGTTTGGGGTGGCGTTTCTTATAGACTTCAAGATGCAATAGCAATACTAGCAGGCGTTAATGTACCACAATTCCCAGGTTTAAAAATAGGTGTAGCATATGACATTACAACTTCAGCATTAGGAGATCATACCAGCGGAAGTTTAGAGTTTATGGTAAGGTATTGTAAAAACATTAGCAAAACACCTAAAAGAGAAGTATATCATTCAGTAAGATTTTTATAAGAAAGAAAAAAGTTTAGCTTAAGAAACTAAACATTTTCTTCAAAATAATTTTGAAGAAGAATAAAAGAAGGAAGGAATTATGAAACGAATATTAATATTATTAGCAGTACTCGTGCTTTACTCATGTAGTCAAGATAACGGAGAGTTAATTGGCGTTCAGAATAGAGATGCCTGGTATCAACCAGATCCATTTGGGATGTTATTTATCCCTATGGGAAGTTATAACATGGGGCCATCAGATCAAGATGTACCATACGCATTAACAGCTCAATCTAAAACGGTTTCTGTTCAAGCATTTTACATGGACCAAACAGAAATATCAAATAACGAGTATAGACAGTTTGTTTACCATGTAAAAGATTCTATCGCAAGAAGAATTATGGGTGAAGAAGTAGATGAAGAATATTACTTAACCTCCGCAAACGAATTTGATGAAGAGTTGGATCCTCCAACTATCAATTGGTATGCAAAACTAAAATGGAATGAGGCTGAATCAAGAGAGGCCTTAGAACCAATGTTTCTTCCCCCTGGAGAAAGATTTATGAGAAGAAGAGAAATTGACGCTCGTAAATTAAACTATACTTATTACTGGTTAGACTTTAAGAGAGCTGCAAGAAGAGAAAGTAGAGATGCTTTAAATGCAGGATCAGGCGAAAGACACAAGTTTAATACAGATAGATCTTCTTTTATTATGAAAGAAGAAATAAACATCTATCCTGATACATTAGCTTGGATTCATGATTTTACGCACTCGTTTAATGAGCCTTTGACTCAAAATTACTTCTGGCATCCAGCATATGACGATTATCCAGTTGTTGGTGTCTCTTGGAAGCAAGCTACAGCATTTTGCGTGTGGAGGACACAACTGTTTGACAACTACCTCGTTGAAGGTGGAGGCGTTACTGTTAATGATTTTAGATTACCTACAGAATCTGAATGGGAATGGGCTGCAAGAGGCGGCTTAGATTTAAGCCCTTACCCTTGGGGCGGTCCTTACATTAGAAACAGTAGAGGTTGCTTTTTAGCAAATTTTAAACCGTTGAGAGGAAACTATGTTGATGATGGAGGATTCCATACAGTAAAAATTAACACCTACAACCCTAACGATTTTGGCTTATTTTGTATGGCTGGAAATGTTGCTGAATGGACAAGTAATGCGTTTGATGAATCTGCATATAACTTTGCACATGATTTAAACCCTAATTATTTATATGATGCTAAGGATAGTGATCCTGAGGTATTAAAAAGAAAAGTAATTAGAGGTGGTTCATGGAAAGATATAGGATATTATTTACAAACAGGAACAAGAACTTACGAGTATCAAGATACAGCTAAATGCTATATTGGATTTAGATGTGTAATGACTTACCTGGGAAGATCAAAAGAGGACAATCTATAACAGAGAATTAATTAATAACCTATCTATATTAACTTAAAAAAATAACAAACATTATGGGATTCGTAGAATTTTTATTTGAAACTAAAAAAGGTAAAACAGTCATGGGCCTTGTCTATGGTTGGGGTGGTGCAGTTGTAATTATCGGAGCTTTATTTAAAATTATGCACTGGCCTGGAGCCTCTGAATTCTTAATCGCAGGACTAGGTATCGAAGCAGCAATCTTTGCAATATCGGCCTTTGAACCGCCACATATGGATATTGACTGGTCATTAGCTTACCCTGAATTAGCAGGAATGCATGATGAAGATGGTCATGGAATTGAAAACAAAGGTTCTGCAGTAGAACAATTAGATACTATGTTAGCAGATGCTAAAATTGGACCAGAATTAATCGAAAGCTTAGGCGAAGGATTAAGAGGTTTAAGTAACAATGCTAGTAAACTATCTGAAATTTCTGACGCATCTGTTGCGGCTAACGAATATACTGAAAACTTAAAAAATGCTTCAGACAAAGTAAGTTCTTTAGCTGATGATTATGCGAAGGCTTCTGAGTCTTTATCTGTATTAAACGAAGCTGCAGCCTCTGGCACTAATACCGGTACTGAAATGCAAAAAATGGCATCTACTTTAGGTGAATTAAACGAGTCATACGAGTCTCAACTAACCAGGTCTAATCAACAAACAGAAACAATGCAGGCGATGTATACTGGTATTACAGAGTTAATGACTAACTTAAATGATTCTGTAGAAGATACTAAGAAATATAAAGAAAACATATCTGAATTATCTACTAACTTGTCTGCCTTAAACAATGTTTACGGGAACATGTTAACAGCCATGAAATCATAATTTAATTAATCTAATATTTAAAAATTTAAAAAATTAAATTATGGCAGGAGGGAAATTACCACCAAGGCAAAAAATGATTGGGTTAATGTACTTAGTATTATTAGCTTTATTGGCAATGAACGTGTCTAAATCTATTTTAGAATCATTTGTTGTTATTAATCATGGTATTGAAAATACAGCAGAGACTTTTGTTGCAAGTAATGAAGTGTTATATACTTCATTTGATAAAGCAGCGTCAGAAAGTCCAGCAGCTAAGAAATGGCAAACGAAAGCTGAAAAAGTTAAAAAAAGTGCAAATGAGTTAGTTGAACAAATTGATGCTATTAAGAGAAAAATGTATCAAATGATAGACAAACGTCCTGAAGAAGGTATAGATACTGTAAAACTGTCTGACATAGCTGCTAAAGATAATTACGACATGCCTTCTCTTTTAATGGGAATCGCAGAGCCAGGAAATCCAGGCGTAAGTGCTCTTTGTCCAGAATGTAGTAGTACACTATTAAAAGAGAATTTAAATAATTTTCATACGCTATTAATCAGTCTTTTTGAAGATAAAGTCGTTAAAGCAGATATGATTAATAAAATAGCCTTTATAGAAACGCATGAACTAGCTGGTCATGGAGGAAATCCACCAGATCCTTGGGAAGTAGGTATGTTTTATCACAATCCATTAGCTGCAGTTGTGACAACTTTATCTAAAATTCAATCAGATGTAAGAACGGCTGAAGCACAAGTAATTAACAGATTATATGAAAACATAGATGCTGGAGGAGTTTCCTTTAATAAGATTAGCGGAATGGCTCTTGTGCCAAAAGCTTATTTAAATCCTTCTGATAGTTTTACTGCAGATATTTTTACTGCAGCTTATGACGATAGAGTTAACCCTGAAGTGTTTGTGTTTAACGGTCCTAACGGAGGTGTTGATAGTGCTTTATTAGCCTCTGGAGAGACAAATATTTCTAAGTTAATGAAGGGTACAAAAGGAAGCAAATGGGGAGAAGGCGATTGGTATAAGATGAGTGAGGCAGATGTAATTAAAGGTCAAGGAAAGCTCAAGATAAAACCATCTATGGGTCTACATGAATGGGGGGGGTTGATTAAATTAAAAACAAAAAAAGGACCTAAAGTATATGACTTTAATAGCTCTTTTGAAGTTGGAACACCCTCGAGTGCGGTATCTGCAGATGCAATGAATGTGTTTTATCTTGGTATTGATAACCCAGTTTCTGTTTCAGCACCAATGCCTAAGTTTACTGCTAGTGCTCCTGGTTTAAGTAAATCTGGTAAAAGTTGGGTTATGCGACCTAAAAGCACAAAAGATGTAAATATTATCATTACAGGTGAAGACGAAGTTACTGGTAAAAAAATAAAAGTAGGGAGTTTTCCATTTAGGGTAAAACGTATTCCAACTCCGGTACCTTATATAGGTGGTAAAACAGGTTCAGTAGCATTGAGTAAATCGCAGTTAGGAAACGGTGTTTTGCAGGCTAAACTCGAAGGATTCGTATTTGATATCAAAGTAAAAGTAAAATCTTTTACAATCGGTACAAATGTAAATGGAGATTGGAAAGAAGCGAAAGTTAGTGGTAGCAGAATGAATGCTAAAGCTAAAAACCTAATCAAGAAAATGAGTAGAGGAAGACGTTTAACAATTGATAAAATTGCAGTGAAATTACCTGACGGAAGAACTGTTGAGCTTTCACCTCTCGTTGTTAAAATCAAATAATATTAAAAAAAAGATTATTATGAAAACACGAAATTTAATTTTTATAGGATTATTTTTACTTGGGTTAGCTCCCTTGAGCGCACAATATAAAGTATTAGATAAACCGTGGGTAAAAGAAAATACACCTACTCGAAGAGTTGTTCCATATACACATGTGCGTGAAGCAGATGTAATGTGGAATAAAAGAGTTTGGAGAAAAATCGATGTTCGTGAAAAAATGAATCATCCTTTATATTATCCTCTTAATCCTATTGCAGATAGAAAGAGTTTATTTGATGTGATAAAGTTAGGAGTTAATGAGGGAACTTTAACAGCTTATAGCGTAGATAGCGATGAGTTTGAGATACCGTTAACTAAGGCAGAAGTAAATCAAGGAAGTCTTACAAAATTTGAGGTTCAATTACAGTACGATGAATTTGATGAAATAATTGAAGGTGCAGGTGATACTGTCTGGGTACCAATAGAATCTCAAGATATTGTTGAATACCGTTTAAAAGAAGAATGGTTCTTTGACAGAGAACGATCTGTTATGGACGTAAGAATATTAGGTATTTGTCCTGTAAAACTTTTATTTGATGATCAAGGTAATGCAAAAGGAAATGATCCTATGTTCTGGATCTATTTTCCTGAAGCACGTTATGTTTTTGCTAACTATGATGTATTTAACAGACAAAATGATGCTGAAAGAAGAACTTTTGAAGATATCTTCTGGAAAAGAATGTTTAGCAGTTATGCTTATAAAAAATCAAATGTTTATGATAGAGAAAGTGCAGCTTTCAAACGAAACATCGACATTCTTTTAGAAGCAGACAAAATTAAAAATGAACTTTTTGTAATGGAGCACGATTTATGGAGCTACTAATAAAGTAATTCATTTAAATACAATAAAAAAGACCGGTGAAATTCATCGGTCTTTTTTATTGTATAATATCTCAGTTTTAATCTTCTTTATATAACGCTTTGGTTAAGCGCATAATTTAATTATTTTATCTCGTAGGTCGATGATATTTTTATTTCGTCATTCAAGCTTAGAATAACTGAGCAATACTTAGTTAACGTTAAATCTATAGCTCTTTCAACTTTCAGCTTGTCCAGTATACCATAAAGAGTGAAATGTAGATTTATTGATTTAAAATTTTTAGCCGTATTATTATTTCGTTCTGCTGTTATTTCAACAGTATAATCTATCATTACTTGTTTTTGCTTTCGCAAAATTAATCCTAAATCAATACTTGCGCAACCTCCAACACCGATTAGTACAAACTCCATAGGTCGGGCGCCTTTTCCCTCCCCACCAATTTCTGAATTAGCATCTAAATCAATTTTAATTTTATCGGCAGTAAGTGCTTCATAATGAAAAACCTCGTTAACTCTTTTTAATTTTACTTTCATATTCTTTATTGATAATGTTTAAATCTATTTAATTAGATCCTACTAAAACTTAACAATCTAAATTATGAATTTTTTTAAGCTTCTATTTGTTTTAATTGCTCTAATAGAATTAAGATCCTTTAAACACGCATTTTTAAGCCTGTTGATTTCTTTCGAACGCACTAAGACTAGACTATCTCCTAAAAAAATAACTTTGTTAACACAATAAGTCGCATTAAAACACGCCTAAAAAGTACATTACCTACAAGCTGAAAAAACGAAGTAAATATATAAAAACATAGAACCGGGAAGACTTAAAATAAGACCAATTAAAATAAATGATACAAAGTTTATCATTGATTTAGTAAATTCTGCAGAATGGCTGATATTTACTGGGAACAGAAATGTTTCTAATAAAATTGATGCTGAAAAATATATTCAAAAAATTCTTGATGCTCCAAATTTCTATTATCGTATTTTTGAGTTAAGATCATCAAAAGAAAATCAATCGGAATAGAAACTTTATTAAATCGTGAAGACCAATATTTTCGTGATATTGGATTTGCATTACTACCTGATTATGAAAAAAATGGATACACATTAGAGGCAAGTAAAAAATATATAGACGAAATAATTAAATTGAATATTTATGAAAATATAATTGTAATTACTATTCCTGACAATAAAAATTCAATCAATTTACTAATAAAACTTGGACTAAATTATGATTGTGATAATGGACCCTTATCACTATTTAGCTAAATGAAATAAAAGCTTATAGGTCAGACGAAACTATTTTAAAATAATTCTCCCAACTTCGGATGCTAATTTTAGTTCGATATCTTTAAGCACTTTTTCTTCCTCCATCATACTAAATTGCTTGTCAAAAGACTTCTCTAATTTAATTTCTTCTTGTTTAGCCATTCTTAAAACTCTTATCTTACTTAATTTAAACGCAACTAATGAACGAACTACCCCAACGGTCAATTGCATTTCCTCTGTGTTTGTAAAAATTTTATGGTTTACCCAATTAGGACTTAATTCATACTTTATTGAATATACATCTATCGCAAATTGACTAATAGCTTGATCGGGGTGGTTTGTGAAATCCTGATGTGTTGGCAGTTTGTCATTCTCCAAAACCTCATTATAAAAATTAAAAACTTTCTGGTACGTTTCATTTTCAAAAGTAATCTCATCATCATTGATATTATCAATAATATAAACGGATGATGTTACTTCTTCAAAAATCTTTTCCTCATTATCATCTAACAATTCAATTTTAATCGGCTGATCGCCAAAACTCACCAACAATCGAACTATTTCTTTTTCCCAATGGGCTAGATCTCCAGCATTACTTTTTCCCTCTTGACCTCCTTGTCCTTGATATTCTTCAGGAAAAAAATCATCTGGCAGCTCGTCATGTCCCTGATTACTACTTGCTCTCTTTGTTTGTTTTTCTACCCCTTTCCTTAAAATGGTATTAATTTCATTAATCAACGCTTGCTCAGGAATATCTAATAACGAACTACATTCTTGCGTATAAACAGATCGTTTAATCTGATCAGGAATAATTGCAATACTTGCCACAATATCCTTTACCAGTTCAGCTTTTTTAATTGGATCATTATCAACATCTTTAATTAAAACAGCTGTTTTAAATCGAATGAAATCTTGAGCACTGGTCGTTATGTAATCTTTTAGTTCTTCAGTAGTTTGTGCCTTGGCGTAAGAATCAGGATCTTCTCCCTCTGGAAACAGTACCACTCTAACGTTCATTCCTTCCTGAAGGATCATATCAATTCCTCTAAAAGATGCTTTTAATCCTGCTGCATCACCATCATACAAAATAGTAATATTTGGCGTAAAACGTTTTATTAATCGAATTTGTCCTTCAGTTAACGATGTGCCAGAAGAAGATACAACATTTTCTACTCCTGCTTGATACATCGAAATTACATCCGTATAACCCTCAACTAAATAACAAATATTCTCTTGAGAGATTGCTTTTTTTGCAGTATAAATACCATAGAGAACTTTACTCTTATAGTAAATTTCAGACTCTGGTGAATTTAAATATTTAGCAGCTTTAGCATCTGTTTTTAAAATTCTACCTCCAAAACCTAATACCCTTCCAGATAAATTATGGATAGGAAACATTACGCGTCCTTTAAAACGATCAAACTTCTTTTCTCCTTTTACAATTGTTAAACCCGAATTTGCAAGGTACTTTAAATTATGCCCAGACTTCTCTGCCTCATCTGTAAAAGCGGTCCACCCATCAGGGTTATATCCTAACTGAAACTTTTCAATAATATCTTTTCTAAACCCTCTTTCTAAAAAGTAGCTTAGTCCAATTGCTTTACCTTCATCAGATTCAAGCAATTGTTTGTTAAAGTAGTTAGCTGCATAATTAGAAACGATGTATAAACTTTCTCGTTCATCTGCAGCCTCTTTTTGCTCTGAAGTTTGCTCTTCTTCCTCTATTTCAATGTTAAATTTATTGGCTAAAAAGCGAAGCGCTTCTGGATATGAGTAGTGCTCATGCTCCATAATAAAATTAACCGAGTTCCCTGCTTTACCGCATCCAAAACATTTATAAATTCCTTTTGCTGGAGAAACCGTAAATGATGGAGACTTCTCATTATGAAAAGGACAATTTCCTAATAAATTTGCCCCTCTTTTTTTTAAAGGAACAAACTCTCCTACAACATCTTCAATGATGGCTGCGTCAAAAATTTCGTCTATGGTTTGTTTTGGGATCAATTTTTTGTTCTAAATATTAAAAGTCTTTTTCTTCAACAAGGTTACCTTCTGTATTGTAAAATTTCCAAGGTCCAACTTCTTTACCCTTTTCGTAATTGCCTACGTATCGTAATTGCCCGTTCGGAAAATAAATATTAGAGATTCCTGTACGTAGTCCATTTTCAAAAATCCCCGTACTTTGCAATTGTTCATTATTAAAATAGGACTTCCATTCTCCCTCTCGTTTTCCGTTTAAGACCTTGCCATTCATTTTAAGTGCCCCATTTACATGATAATGCTTTTCTTCAACCAACATTTCCTTCCCCTCAACTTCTTGATAATAGCACACTTTATCTTTCCCTCCATCAGGATGTCTTGTCTCGATCTTCTCAATTAAAGGAATCTCGCAAGCAATACAGAAAAGTAATATAAATATGTATAAAATATTTTTCATGTTGTTTTATTTTTTCCGTTCAGTTGTATATATCACTAATTCAGCTAATGCCTTATTCGCTTCATTTTGTTCAAAATCTTTAAGAATAGCTAACGCCTTATCTTTGTAATTAAGCATTGCCTGTTGAGCGTAATCAATCCCACCAGTTTCAATTACAAAATTAACAACCTCTTTTACCTTATTTTTATTCTCATTATGCTTCTTAACAATTCTAATTATTCTATTTTTATCTGATCTAGAAGCATTGTTTAGTGCGTAAATTAACGGTAAAGTCATCTTCTTTTCTTTGATGTCAATTCCTGTTGGCTTCCCTATTGTTTCACCATCACTCCCATAATCAAACAAATCATCTTTTATCTGAAAAGCTATTCCTGTATACTCGCCAAACAATCTCATTTTTTCAATTATTTCCTTATCCATTCCAACTGAATTTGTTCCAGAGGCACAACATGACGCTATTAACGTTGCCGTTTTTTGTCGGATAATATCGTAATATACTTTTTCGGTAATGTCGAGTTTTCTTGCCTTTTCAATCTGCAACAATTCTCCCTCACTCATCTCTTTAACAGAGTTTGACATAATTTTTAACAACTCAAACTCATCATTCTCTACAGCAAGAAGTAATCCTTTAGAAAGCAGGTAATCCCCAACCAGTACAGCGATCTTGTTTTTCCAGATGGCATTAATTGAAAAGAAGCCTCTTCTTTTGTTAGAATCATCAACAACATCATCATGCACTAAAGTTGCAGTATGCAAAAGTTCAATCATAGCTGCTGCACGATAAGTAGAGTCTGTTGTTTCTCCAAACATTTTGGCTGTTAAGAAAACAAGCATCGGTCGCATTTGCTTCCCTTTTCGCTTAACAATGTAATGCATTATCTTATCCAATAAAGAAACTCTACTCTTCATGGATTCACGAAATCGAGGTTCAAACTCTTTGATTTCTTTTGCTATTGGCTGTTTTATTTGATCTAATCTACTCATTCAAGGAGTTCAAAAGTAATAAAATCAATGCTATGAATAGACTTTTTTCAACCATTTTGGAAGGATTAATAACCCTATGATTAAATAAGGATAATAACTTGCCAAGCGCCATAGAACAGCTAGTAAGCCCGCCAAACCTAAAGGCGTAAATTCTGCCAAAAACCCTTCAAAAGCAAACTCAGCTATTCCTGCACCTCCTGGTGTCGGGCTAATTATCATAACTATCCACATAATTAGTTGTCGCGCATAAATTAACAAGTGATCTCCTGCTGGTGTAAAAGCTAGAATTAAAAAATTTATTAAACAGAATCTTGCTGTCCAAGAAAACAATGTTGCCAATGAAGCCTTTAACCAAAACGAAAAAGGCTTTTGTCTGAACTCTTGTGATGTCTCAATAATCTCATCCCCCACTTGCTCCATTTTGTATTGCCATTTTTTTAAAAATCCATATTTAAATATGGCCATCAATAGCTTTTTTAACCCTTTTGGGGTAATAAATATTCCGTAAAAAAACAACGTACCAAAAAGTAGCGTAACGCCAAATCCAATCACAAAAATTCCTTTTGCCGAAAAAATAATTCCAAAGATTTCTTTTTGCAAATCAACCGGAAACAAATTTTGAGTCCCCACCATCAAAATAACTAATGGAACTGTTACAATATAAAAAAGCTGATCGAACAACGCAGTTAACATAATCGTTGAAGTACTCTTCCCCACACTTAATCCTTCTTTATTTAAAATGTATAGTGCGACCCCAGTTCCTCCGACAATACCTGGCGTAACAGCAGAAGAAAACTCCCATAACATGATGACTTCAAAACTATTTCGCCAATTTATTTGACCATCAGTTAAAACCTTTATCCGATACATGTACCCTAAATCACGTAAGCCCATCATAAATAAACCTCCAAACATCCATGCAAAAGAGCGTAACTGCCAACTAAATTTTTCAAATTCATCCCAATCAGTATTAGCATATAACATATAAACTGCCGCAACTAATCCAATAATTATAGGAATAGCTATTTTTTTAACTGAAAATAATTGACTGACTTTATTACTTTTGCACATTCTTAAAATATTGCTTAATGCGTAAAATATACTATTTATCTTCATGCTCCACATGTACAAGAATAATCAAGGAATTAAATTTAGATGATTCTTTTGAGTTTCAAGATATCAAAGCTAACAAAATAACTACTGAACAAATTGAGCAGATGCAAAAAATGAGTGGTTCATATGATAGCCTGTTTAGTAAACGTGCAATGAAGTATAAATCGATGGGTTTAAAAGAGAAAAATTTAAGTGAAACTGATATTAAAGAGTTAATTCTAGAAGAGTACACTTTCGTAAAACGCCCAATTATTATCCTAAATGATAAAATTTTTATTGGAAATTATAAAAAAGTAGTTGAAGCTATTGCAAATGAACACTAACATAAAACCACACATAGCAGTATTAGGGGCAAACATAATCTATGGTTTAACATACACTATAGCCAAAGATGTTATGCCCGCATTTATTTCTCCTTTCGGCTTTATTTTTTGCAGGGTTGCGGGAGCTTTACTTTTATTTTGGGCTGTTTTTGCCTTTCGATATGAAAAAATAGAAAAAAAAGATCTGCTACTATTAGCCATTTGTGGTTTTTTTGGAGTGGCTGCTAATCAATTGATGTTCTTTTATGGGTTAAGCCTTACAACGCCAATTAATGCGGGTATTATAATGACCTCCAACCCTATTTTAGTATTAATTGCATCTGCAATTATATTAAAAAATAAAATTACGCTGACAAAATTAGGTGGAATAGCTTTAGGTATTATTGGAGCCCTACTTCTATTACTCTTTAAAAATGATTTTTCTTTCGGATCGAAAACCATTGTTGGCGACCTCTTTATCTTTTTAAATGCAATGTCATATGGAATCTATCTCGTGATTGCTGTTCCTTTAATGAGAAAATATAAGCCGCTTACCGTAATTACTTGGGTATTTACTTTTGGCTTTATTTACGTATTCCCTTTTGGCGTAAATCAATTTATACAAATTGAATGGAGTGCATTTACCCCTACTATCTGGATGGAGTTTTCATTTGTTATCGTCTGCACAACTTTTTTTGCTTACCTATTAAACATTTATGGGTTAAAGAATTTAAATCCATCTACAGTTTCAACATACATTTATCTTCAACCACTAATAGCCGCATCCTTTGCCATTTGGTCGGAAAAAGACAACTTAGATTGGATAAAAATTGTTGCTGCATTATTAATTTTTACTGGAGTCTATTTTGTAAGTAAAAGTAAATCTGTAAAAAGCCGCTAGTATTATTACATTTGTATCCTAATTTATAAGTATGATGAAATCAATGACTGGCTTCGGAAAAGCAACCGGAGAATTAAACCACAAAAAAATTACTGTTGAAATTAAATCTTTAAACAGTAAACAAGCTGACATATCGGTAAGAATGCCTTCTTTTTATAAAGAAAAAGAGCTTACTCTTCGCTCATTGATCAATAAAGATTTGCAACGTGGTAAAATAGAATTGAATCTTTATGCAGAGTTGCTTGGTAAGACTTCTAATCTTCATTTAAATAAAGAATTATTCGAGAAATATTATACTGAATTTAATAATGCTGCAGCTAGTATAAATCCAAATCACAATTCAGATATAGTCTCAATAATTGCTAAGTTACCTGATGTTATGAAATCAGAGAAATCTGAATTAGACAAAACTGAATGGGTTGCTGTATTATCTATTATTGAAAATGCACTTAAAGAAATTAATGCCTTTAGATTAACTGAGGGAAAGTCGTTAGAAGAGGAACTTACATTAAGAGTTAACAATATTTCAGCTTTACTAATTAGAGTAGAACAATACGAACAAGAAAGAATTGAAACTGTAAAAGCAAGAATCATAAAGAATATAAAAGAAGTGGTTGATGACAAAAAGATTGATAAAGATCGTTTTGAGCAAGAACTAATTTATTACATCGAAAAATATGATGTAACAGAAGAAAAAATAAGACTTGCACAGCATTGCAAATACTTTATGGAAACAATGGGTTCTACTATTTCTGAAGGGAAAAAATTAGGATTCATTTGTCAAGAAATGGGAAGAGAAATAAATACTTTAGGTTCAAAAGCAAATCATATTGAATTACAAAAAATTGTTGTTCAGATGAAAGATGAACTTGAAAAAATTAAAGAACAGATATTAAATATACTATAAAGACATGGAAGGAAAGTGTATAATTTTATGTGCACCATCGGGAGCTGGGAAAACATCAATTACAAAATACTTATTACAACAAGATTTAGGTTTACAATTCTCTATTTCGGCTTGCAACAGAGACTCAAGAGCAGGTGAAACAAATGGTGTTGATTACCATTTTTTATCTACTGAAGTTTTTAAAGACAAAATCGAGAAAGATGAGTTTTCAGAATGGGAAGAAGTCTATAAGGATAATTATTATGGCACCTTAAAATCTGAAATAAATAGAATTTGGGAAAATGGTAATAGCGTAATATTTGATGTTGATGTTGAAGGAGGCCTAAGCTTAACTAAACATTTTGGAGAAAAAGCATTGGCTGTTTTTATTAACCCTCCATCATTTGAAGCATTAGAGGAACGACTTAGAGTTAGAGGTACTGAAACGGAAGAAAAGATTCAGAACAGATTAGCCAAAGCAGAAAAGGAAATGGAGTACGCAAAGTGGTTTGATTATATAGTGATAAATGAAAAATTAGAAACTGCACAGCAAGAAGTCCTTTCTTTAGTAAAATCATTTTTAAAATAATAAGCCATGAATATTGGTCTCTATTTTGGTACGTACAATCCGATTCATGTTGGCCATTTAATTATTTCCAACCACATGGTGGATTATACTGAATTAGATCAAGTATGGCTAGTTGTTTCTCCTCAAAATCCATTTAAAACAAAAGCTACATTACTAGAAGACTACCATAGATTAGCGCTTGTTAATATTGCTATTGAAGGAAATAATAAATTAAAAGCTTCTAATATAGAGTTTGACTTACCGAAACCATCCTACACAATAGACACCCTTACCTTTATTAAAGAAAAGCATCCTGAACATATCTTTTCTATTATTATGGGAGAAGACAATCTACGTTCTTTTCCCAAATGGAAAAACTATGAACAAATATTAGAAAACCATAATGTATTTGTTTATCCAAGAGTATTAACAGAACAAGAATCCAGCTCAACACCAGCGGTCTTAAAAAATCATCCAAAGATTACAATTGCAAAAGATGCCCCACTTATGAAAATCTCTGCAAGTTTTGTAAGAAAAGCTATTAAGGACAAAAAAGATGTTCAATATTTACTTTCCGAACCAGTCTTTACCTATCTAAAAGAAATGCATTTTTACGAAAAGTAACCCATAACCATGGTTACTAGTAAATACAAGAATAAAATTTCTGCCAGCCAAACCTTCTTCATGTTCTGAAAAAAGTTAGCTATTATTATTGCCACGGGAATTGAGATCACTAAAAAGGTTGCTAAAAAATCATACCGATTTAAAAATAAAGACCCCAAGCCTAAAATAAACATCAGTAAAACCATTACCAACAACCTACTTGTTTTAACTCCGCTTCTACTAGTAACAAATAAATTAAAAAGAGCGAGCACTAACACTATTAACAACCCAATAAAGAAGAACCAATTAGAGGAGTTGAAACTTTCCCAACTAACAATAAACGTTTGATTCAAGTACTCATTTATACTTAGTGTAGATAAATCATCAAAAATAAATTTATAAACTAGATAATAAACTAAAGGAGTACAAAAACCTATTAAGGGCACCATAAAATCTCTCCAAGAAGGAGTTGATGTATAAGCTAGGAAAACCCATACTAAAATAAAATAAATGAACATTGGAGTATAAATCAAGCCTGCTATCCCAAGTAATAAACCTACACAAAATGAAATAGAAAACTGATTTTTTGTTCCATACAATCTAAACAGTTGATATAATACCAGTAAGACAACCGTATTCGATAAAACAACAACATTTAATTCAAAAAACCATAAAAAGCAACTATTCAATATAGCATAGATTAAACTCGTTAAATGCGAATTATCTTTTACGAGTTTATACGTACTTACTACGAAATTTAAATAGACTGCTTGACATATTACAAGACACATCATCAGAAATAAGTCAAGCCATCTTAAACCAGTAGAAACTAATCCAAGTGATACTGTATTAGAAAAAAAAGCAGGAATCCACAACAATAATAGTAATAAAACTGTTAAGACATTAATAATTTTTTGATTTGATTTGAATACTTTTATTAGCATTCTACAATATTAATCAATTATTTTTTTTGATTGTTAAAGATAAATTCTACTTTTGTAAATGTAAAAATTAAAGTTATGACGAAATTTTTTTATTGGCTTGGAGATACATTAACAGCTTTTTTTGATTTATTTCAAAATGCAGGAAATATTCCTAACTATATTTTTATAGCTGTAGGGTTTGGATTATTATTTTGGTGGTTAGGTCTACAGAAAAAATATAATGCAAAAGCAGCCGCAGATCCAAAACAATTAAAATAATTTCTAAACACACATAAGTATTAAAAAAACCTCGAACTATCCTCGAGGTTTTTTAATTTAGTTTATAATTCACAATATAATGTTAATAATACTTGGTCTGTTAAAAAAAAGTCGTAAATTCGCAGCCCCATTTTAGGGTACATTGTAAATAATTAAAATAAAATATAGTGGATATATTAAGCTATAAAACGGTTTCAGCAAACGCAGCCACAGTTGATAAGAACTGGGTAATTGTTGATGCTCAAAACGAAACATTAGGAAGATTAGCATCTAAAGTTGCATTTCTAATAAGAGGTAAGCATAAAGCAAACTTTACTCCCCATGTTGATTGTGGTGATAACGTTGTTGTTATTAATGCCGGAAAAATTAAGTTAACTGGTAATAAATGGGACGAGAAAAAGTATATTTCTTATTCTGGATATCCAGGTGGACAAAAAGTTGCTACTGCTACTGAAGTTATGGCTAAAAACCCAATTAAAATGGTTGAAAAATCAATTAAAGGGATGTTACCAAAAAACAAGTTAGGAAGTGCACTGTTCAGAAACCTTTATGTATATGAAGGAGCTGAGCACGATCAAGCTGCTCAACAACCCCAAGAAATCAAAGTAAGCGACCTTAAATAAGAGACATGGAAGTAACTAACGCATTAGGAAGAAGAAAAAAAGCAGTAGCAAGAGTTTACCTTACAAAAGGGAAAGGAAATGTTACTATTAATAAAAAAGACTATAAAGAGTTTTTTCCTACATCAATATTACAAGGAAAAGTACAACAAGCATTTGAATGTACTGAAACAGCTAAAACTTACGATGTAAAAGTAAATGTAGCTGGTGGTGGAATTACAGGTCAAGCGGAAGCGATAAGACATGCAATTTCTAGAGCCTTAGTAAAAATTGACGAAGGGAATAAACCTCTTTTGAAAGCTCAAGGTTTAATGACTAGAGATCCAAGAATGGTTGAACGTAAGAAACCAGGACAACCAGGGGCTCGTAAGAAATTTCAATTTAGTAAACGTTAATATAAATTATTGTTTAGTATCTAAATTCTTAAGACTCTCTTTTAACAGACTACTTAAGGATTGAGGTTATTAAAGAATGTAAACAATTAAAAAAATGTCAAAAGTAGATTTTAAAGAATTACTTGATGCAGGTGTTCACTTTGGTCACCTCAAAAGAAAATGGAATCCAAAAATGGCTCCCTATATTTTTATGGAGCAAAACGGTATTCACATTATCGATTTGCATAAAACAGCTGCAAAATTAGAAGAAGCATCAGCTGCTCTTTCTCAAATTGCAAAATCTGGAAAAAAAATCATGTTTGTTGCAACTAAGAAGCAAGCAAAAGATGTAGTTTCTGAAAGATGTAAAGAAATCAACATGCCTTTCGTTACAGAAAGATGGCCAGGTGGAATGTTAACTAACTTTGTTACTATCAGAAAAGCTGTTAGAAAGATGTCTGAAATAGACAAGATGAACGAAGATGGTAGAATGGCTGCACTATCAAAAAGAGAAAGATTACAAATTGCTCGTCAGAGAGCTAAATTAGAAAAGAATTTAGGTTCTATTGCTGATTTAACTAGATTACCTGCTGCAATATTTGTAGTAGATATAATGAAAGAGCATATCGCTATCGCTGAAGCAAAAAAATTAGGAATACCTACTTTTGCTATCGTTGATACAAATTCAAATCCAAACTTAGTTGATTTCGCTATTCCAGCAAATGATGATGCAACAAAATCTATTGATAAAATAATGGAACTTGTTACAGTAGAAATTGCAGTAGGGTTAGCAGAAAGAAAAGCAGGAAAAGATAAAGCAAAAGCAGAAGCAGCGACTAAAGAAGCAGCAGCTAAAGCAACTAAAGAAGCAGCAACTAAAAAAGCTGAAAAACCAGCTGAAAAAGTTGAAGCAACTAAAGAAGACGCTAAATCTGAATCAAAATAATATACGTTACTTTAATATAGATTAACATGCCAAAAATTACAGCAGCAGACGTAAACACATTACGTAAGCAAACAGGTGCAGGAATGATGGACTGCAAAAAAGCTTTAGTTGAAGCTGAAGGAGATTTCGACAAAGCAATTGATGTTTTAAGAAAACAAGGACAAAAAGTTGCAGCAAAAAGAGGTGACAGAGATGCAAACGAAGGTTTGATCTTAGCAAAAACTACTGCAGATGGTAAAAAGGCTGTAATGGTTGTTGTTAACTGCGAAACTGATTTTGTAGCACAAAACGCTGATTTCATTACTTTTGCAACTTCAATTTTAGATGCTGCTATCACTAAAAGCCCAGCTTCGTTAGATGCTTTAAAAGCATTAAAATATACTGGTGAAGCTTTAACAATTGCTGAAAAAATAATTGAACAAACTGGTGTAATTGGTGAAAAGATTGATGTTTCTGGATACGAAGTAGTAGAAGCAGAATCAACTATCGCTTACAATCACCCAGGAAATAGATTAGCTTCTATTGTAGCTTTAAACAAAACTGGTGAAGCAGTTACCGATGCAGGAAAACAAGTTGCAATGCAAATTGCAGCTATGGACCCTATTGCTTTAGATGAAGCTAGCGTTGACAGTTCAATCATTGAAAAAGAAATGGCTTTAGGTAGAGAAATGGCTTTAGCTGAAGGAAAACCAGAAGCTATCTTAGATAAGATTGCTGAAGGAAAAGTTAAAAGATTTTTGAAAGATAACACTTTGTTAAATCAAATGTCTCTTAAAGACAATAAGAAAACTGTTGCTCAAGCATTAAATGAAATTGAAAGCGGTTTAACCGTGATAGATTTTAAAAGAATTATGCTTAACTAATTCAAATAAATCATTATTAAAAAAGAGAGAAATTTTATTTCTCTCTTTTTTTTGACCAAAAAGTACGAAATTCGTACAAATAACTATTAAAGAACCTTAAGAAGCATTTTAAATGTTAGGTCTCAAATTGAAACTTTTATATAAATATACTATGGCTTTCAAAAGAATACTTTTAAAACTAAGCGGCGAAGCCCTTATGGGTGATAAACAATTTGGAATAGATAATGATAGATTAGCACTTTACGCTAAAGAAATTAAAGAAATTGTTGATCAAGGAGTACAGGTTGCAATTGTAATTGGAGGAGGAAATATATTTAGAGGAATACAGGCTGAAGAAGGTGGTATGGAACGTACCCAAGGAGATTACATGGGAATGTTAGCTACGGTAATTAATAGTATGGCTTTACAATCTTCCTTAGAAGCCGCAGGAGTTGACACTAGATTACAATCAGCAATTGAAATGAAAGAAATTGCAGAGCCTTTTATCAAAAGAAGAGCTGTTCGTCATTTACAAAAAGGACGTGTTGTTATATTTGGAGCTGGTACAGGAAATCCTTATTTCACAACTGATACTGCGGCAAGTTTAAGAGCAATAGAAATGGAAGCTGATGTTATTTTAAAAGGAACAAGAGTAGACGGAATTTATACAGCAGACCCTGAAAAAGATAGTTCAGCAACCAAATACAATACAATTACATTTGAAGAGGTTTATGAAAAAGGTTTAAATGTTATGGACATGACTGCCTTTACTTTATGTAAAGAAAACAAATTACCTATCATTGTTTTTGATATGAATACTCCTGGAACTTTAAAAAGAGTAGTAAATCAAGAACGTTACCTTGGAACGTTAGTGGAATTTTAATACCTTTATTTAAAATTAAAAAAATGAACGAAGAAATTCAATTTATATTAGACGGAACAAAAGAATCAATGGATAGTGCTTTGGCTCACCTAGATTCTAATCTTCAGAAAATTAGAGCGGGTAAAGCAAGCCCTATGATGTTAAGTAAAGTTGTTGTTGAATATTATGGTGCTTTAACGCCTTTAGCTCAAGTAGCAAACGTAAGCGCTACTGATGGAAGGACACTTTCTATTCAACCCTTTGAAAAGTCTTTATTAGATGAAATTTGCAGAGGAATTTCTCATGCTAATTTAGGACTAAATCCTCAGAACAATGGAGAATCAATTTTAATAAACATTCCTGTATTAACTGAAGAACGAAGAAAAGATTTAAGTAAACAAGCCAAAGCTGAAGGAGAAGACGCTAAGATTGTTACTAGAAATGCTCGTAAAGATGCAAATGATGCAGTTAAAGGATTAAAAAATGATGGTTTAAGTGAAGACCAAGTAAAAGATGCTGAAAATGAAGTTCAAAAAGTAATTGTTTCATACACTACTAAAATTGACGCTTTAATTTTCGCTAAAGAAAAAGATATAATGACTGTTTAAAACCAATCAATTCATATAAAAACACTTTACCGCTGCAAAGAAAGATACAATTACCAGTTAGCCAGGAACATGGAGATTTAGCATCACAATATCTAGCTTTTGTAGAAGCAGAAGAAATTGATATTATGGATACCAAAGAAGATGATGTTTTATTAAAAAGAGATAACAAACTAGTTCGCCCTGTAAGATTGCCAAATGGTTTATATAAATTTAAAGACGGTTCAAATATTGATAGAGTAATGTTAGATTGCATCTCAAGCCTACAAAATGGAGCAGATTTATTATGGATTGAAACACCTACACCAAATGTTAAGCAAATCTCTCATATGGTAAACAGAGTTAAAGAAGTGATTCCAAACGCTAAATTGGTTTACAACAACTCCCCTTCTTTTAATTGGACATTAAACTTCCGTAATCAAGTATATGATGAAATGCTTACTGAGGGGGAAGACATGACCGCTTACGTTAAAGATAATTTAATGTCAGAAGAATATGACAATACAAAATTATGCTATCGTGCAGATGAAAAAATTAAAACTTTTCAGAAGGATGGTGCAAAAGAAGCTGGTATTTTTCATCATTTAATTACCCTACCAACTTACCACACTAAAGCACTTCATATGAATGATTTAACGGAAGGTTATTTTGGAGAAGAAGGTATGTTAGCCTATGTAAAAGATGTGCAAAGACAAGAAATTAGAAAAGGGGTTGCTTGTGTGAAACATCAAAGAATGGCAGGATCAAACCTTGGTGATGACCATAAGGCATCTTTTGCTGGAGAAAAAGCACTAAAAGCAGGAGGAGAAAATAATACTTCAAACCAATTTGATGCCAAAAAAACTGAACCAAAACGAGAACTTGCTGGATAGATGTTAAAAAACTTATTTAAATTTCACATATGATAATAGGAATATTAAAGTGTACGAAAGAGAATCTTATTGCAATGGTTCCTCAAGTTGCTTCAAAATTAATTAAAAGCAATCATTCTGTATTTATAGAAAATAATGCAGGACAAAATTCTGGCTATTCAAACGAATTGTATACAGAATCTGGCGCAAAAATAGTTTCACGAAATGAAATACTAACTTCATCAGATATTATACTTACTGGTGTTGGTATTGAATCTAAAGATATTCATATAATAAAAAAAAATACTATTCTTATAGGTCAATTTAAAGCTAGAATAGATTCAGAAATGCTTGAAAATTTGAAAAATTCAGGAATCAAAGTATTTAGTTTAGATTTACTTCCACGCTCTTCTATTGCACAATCTATGGATGTTTTATCTTCCTTATCATCCCTATCAGGATATAAAGCAGTAGTAGTGGCTGCAAATGAGTTTGCAGGCTACTTACCAATGATGACAACCTCAGCAGGAACTATTCCTCCAGCAAAAATTTTAATATTAGGTGCAGGAGTTGCAGGATTACAGGCTATTGCAGCAGCAAAACGTTTAGGATCTGTTGTAAATGCTTTTGATGTACGCGCTTCCGTAAAAGAAGAGGTAGAAAGTTTAGGGGCTAAATTTATTGAAGTAGAAGGAAATATTGATGATAAAAGTGCTGGTGGATATGCTGTAAAACAATCGGAAGATTATATCCATAAACAAAGAGAATTAATACATGAAACCGCAATTAAATCAGATATTATCATAACAACAGCAAATATACCAGGAAAAAAGGCTCCAATTCTAATAGAAACTAGGACACTGAGTGAAATGAAATCAGGAAGTATTATAGTTGATATGGCAACTGCAAGTGGTGGTAATTGTGAATTATCGAAAGATAATGAAAAGGTAATTGCAAATGATATAGTAATTATTGGTGATTCAATTTTATACAATAAAATGGGTAAACAAGCTAGTTTATTATACAGCAATAATATTCATAGTTTCCTGAAATACATTCTTAAAGATGGTATTGATAACATTCCTTATGACAGTGATATTATCTCCAAAACCTTGCTTCAAAAAGAATTAACCACAGTATTAAATTAAACTACCCAATATGTTAGAAGTATTAGATTTTTTGAAAGAAAATATATTATTTATAAACCTTTTGATAATGACCTTTTATTTAGGTTTTGAAATTATTTCAAAAGTTCCAGCAGTTTTACATACACCACTTATGTCTGGATCTAATGCTATTAGTGGCATTGTAATTATTGGAGCAATTTTTTTAGTTCGTCAAGCAGAAACTACAGATTATTTAACAATTATTTTAGGAGTAATAGGTATTATTTTAGGAACCATTAATGTTGTTGGTGGTCATGCCGTTACTAATAGAATGTTAGAAATGTTTAAAAAGAAATAATGATGGAATATATAGAACTTTTGTATGTAGTTTCAACAATTCTACTGCTTATAGGATTAAGGAAATTAAGCAGTCCAGCTTCTGCCAGAAAAGGAAATCTTATTGCAGCCTCAGGGATGATATTAGCAATTGTTGTATCAATATTTAGCCCACTAGAAGGTGATAATGGCAACTATTTATACATTCTTGGAGGCATTTTAGCTGGTGTTCTTATTGGCCTCTTTTATTCAAGAAAAGTAAAAATGACAGAAATCCCAGAACTCGTTTCCTTATTTAATGGATATGGAGGGGCTTGTGCAGTTTTTATTTCCATTTTAGAAATTTTAAAATTTAATGACACAACAAGTTTAAGTATATCAAGCATAACTTATACAGCTTTATTTGTTGGTAGTATAGCGTTTACAGGAAGCCTAGTTGCATATGGAAAATTATCAGGAAAAGTAAAAGATTGGAGAAGTTCAATTTCGTCTTACTTTAATTTATTTTGGCTTGTATTATGTGTCGGATTAATTGTATTTCAGGTTTTAAATCCTGAATTATATATCTATTTACCAATTGTTATTTTAGTGGTTTCACTTTTTTATGGTGGATCTTTCGTATTCCCAATTGGAGGTGCAGATATGCCTGTTGTAATCTCGTTATTAAATGCTCTAACAGGTATTGCTGCTGCATTGTCAGGTATTGTTTATGATAATATGGTAATGCTTTTAGGAGGTGTACTTGTAGGCTCTTCTGGTATAATTCTTACGCTATTAATGTGTAAATCTATGAATAGGTCGTTATTGAATGTGGTTATAGGAGGATTTGGAGGAGATACTGAAGGGGCTGAAGGAAAATATCAAGGCACGGTTAAAGAAACATCAGTCAATGATGTTGCAATTAATATGCGATATGCAGATAATGTAATGATAATACCTGGATATGGAATGGCTGTTGCACAAGCACAAAAAACGTGTAAAGAGTTAGAAAAAATATTAACGAATAAAGGGGTGAATGTAAATTATGCAATTCATCCTGTTGCAGGAAGAATGCCAGGACATATGAATGTTCTATTAGCTGAAGCAGATGTATCCTATTCAAAATTATTTGACATGGAAGATGCAAACAGCAAAATGTCCGACATTGATGTATGTTTAATTGTTGGAGCAAATGATGTAGTAAATCCATCAGCTTTAAACGAGCCAAATAGTCCGATTTATGGCATGCCAATTATTGAAGTATTAAATTCTAAAAATGTAGTTGTTTTAAAAAGAGGGATGAGTAAAGGTTATTCAGGAATTGAGAACCCTTTATTTTTTCACAATAAAACAAAAATGTTATTTGGTGATGCAAGAGATAGTATTGAAGGTATTTTAAATGAGATAAAAACAATGGATTAAATTTAACATTATGAAAGGAAGGAAATTACTTATGATCCCTGGGCCAATTGAATTTGAGCCAGATGTATTACAAGCATTAGGCACAGCAAAATGATGAGCATGGAGGAGTGCATTATAAAAACAAAATAGGCATTGCCAATTCTCGCGTTTAATTTGTAAAAGAAAAAGAATTTAGTTATAGCTTACATCTACATTATGTTCTTACTATTTCTGAGTCTAAATTTCTAATTGGCCTAGGATAAGAGCGTATTTTTGACGAACATGAACACACCACTTTTGGTTTGGTAATTTGTTACAGGACATTAGAAGGACTTAGTTTTAATATTTCTCCTGGTATAACTTTTGAAGGAAATGCAGACGAAATTAATTTTGCCCTAAACTTAGAAACAGCTTACGAATGGAAATTTGGAACCTTCCATTTAGGACCTGTTTTTGAACTTGCTTATGATCCTGAAGATCATCATATAAGTTAAGGGCTCCATATAGGTTATGGCTTTTAACCAAAGTTAATACTTTTTCAAAATTGAATTCCATCCTTGAGCACTCAATTCCTGCACTTGATCTCCTTTAGAAATAAACTGGTACCTTCCTTTATCAGGAGTAACATGACCTATTACAGCAACTCTTTTCTGATCTTTTATTTTCTCGTAATCATCTTGAGAAATGGTGAATAATAATTCATAATCTTCTCCGCCATTTAATGCACAAACTGTTGGATCTAATTTCATCTCATCAGCAGCGTTAATAGTACTATGATCTAATGGAATTTTATCTTCATAAATTGTACACCCTACTTCCGATTGTCTACAAATGTGAATTAAATCTGAAGAAAGCCCATCAGAAACATCAATCATAGAAGTTGGTTGAATCCCAATCTCTTTAAACATATCAATTACATCCTTTCTTGGTTCAGGCTTTAATTGACGTTCTAATAAATAGTCATAACCAGAAAAATCAGGCTGAACTTTTGGATTTTCGTTATAAATCTGCTTTTCTCTTTCTAATAATTGTAAGCCCATAAAAGCTCCACCTAAATCTCCAGAAACACAAATCAAATCACTCTCTTTAGCTCCGTCTCTGTAAACCAATTTATCCTTTTCTCCTTCTCCTATTGCAGTAATGCTAATAATCAATCCTGATGTTGAAGATGTTGTATCTCCGCCAACTACATCAACTCCGTAGATTTCACAAGCCAAATAAATTCCTTCATATAACTCTTCCAGTGCTTCTATCGACATTCTGTTAGAAACAGCAATAGACACTGTAATCTGTTTTGGAATTGCATTCATTGCATAAACATCCGAAAGATTTACACTTACAGCCTTATATCCTAAATGTTTAAGAGGCATGTAAATCATATCAAAATGAACACCTTCCACCAACAAATCGGTAGTAACTAAAGTTTGCTTATCCTTATATTCAATTACTGCAGCATCATCCCCTACTCCTTTTTTAGAGGATGCATTTTGTAGTTTTATATTCTGAGTTAAATGATCAATCAATCCAAATTCTCCTAATTGATCTAATTCACTTACCGATTTTTCATTTTTATCTTCTAACATTTTACAAAGATATGAAAGTTTACAATTACACCCTTCACTTATTTACTTTTTTGGAGCTTCCTTTCGGGCTGACTATTCGCTTAATTCCCGATAAAAAAAATCGGGAGATATCGCTTCAAACGAGTAAAACGATTTCGTGAATACAAAAAAGATTAAAATAAAAATGAATGAACCATCCCTAAGACAAACAAAAATTCATCGAAAGACTTAAAATCCTCTAATGAATTTTTTATTTACACAGAACTAATCTTAGCAAGCATTATTCATTCTTCTTTTTTATTCATAAAAACTTTGTACACTACCACATTTTAGGTACTTTTGTCCTAGTTTAGAATCAATCTAAATAAGCGATTATGATAACAGTTTCAGAAAATGCAAAAAACAAGGCCATAGCACTAATGGCAGAAGATAGCTCTCCAGAAGGAAGCTTTATTCGAGTTGGTGTTAAAGGTGGCGGTTGTTCTGGTTTAACTTACGATATGAGTTTTGACCATATTATTAATGATGATGACAAAGAATTTGAAGACAAAGGTGTAAAAATAGTATGCGATAAAAAAAGCATCCTATACCTTGCCGGAACAGAACTAGATTTTTCTGGCGGTTTAAACGGAAAAGGATTCGTTTTTGTTAATCCAAACGCAAGTAGAACTTGCGGTTGTGGGGAAAGTTTTTCGTTGTAAGAATTCAAGAAAATGGAGATGAAAAAAGTAAAGACAATAACAGAAGATGAACTTGGTAAGCAATTAGCAGAAAACCAAGAATATAAGTATGGTTTTACAACTGATATAGAATCTGAAGTTATTCCTGTAGGATTAAATGAAGACGTTGTACGTTTAATTTCTTCCAAAAAAGAAGAGCCACAATGGTTATTAGATTTCAGATTAAAAGCTTTTGCTCACTGGAAAACAATAGCTGAAAAAAAATGGGGGCATGTAGATTATCCAGAAATTGATTTTCAGTCAATTTCGTATTACGCTGCTCCAAAAGAAAAAATAGCTGTTGATTGGAATGATGTTGATCCAGAGTTAAAAGCTACAATGGATAAGCTAGGAATCTCAATGGACGAACAAAAATCATTAAGCGGTGTTGCTATTGATTTTGTAATCGATTCAGTTTCTGTTAAAACATCTTTTAAAGAGAAATTAGGAGAGTTAGGAATTATCTTTTGCTCTTTTAGTGAAGCAGTTCAAGATCATCCAGAATTAGTAAAAAAATATTTAGGTACTGTTGTTCCAAGCACAGATAATTTTTATGCAGCATTAAATTCAGCAGTATTTTCTGATGGATCTTTCTGTTACATTCCTAAAGGCGTTAGATGTCCGATGGAATTATCAACTTACTTTAGAATTAACGAAGCAAACACTGGCCAGTTCGAAAGAACATTATTGGTTGCTGATCAAGATAGTTATGTAAGTTACCTTGAAGGTTGTACTGCTCCAATGAGAGACGAAAATCAATTACACGCAGCTGTTGTTGAACTAGTTTCTTTAGATGGTGCTGAAATAAAATACTCTACAGTTCAAAACTGGTATCCTGGAAATAAAGAAGGTGTTGGTGGGATTTACAATTTTGTAACAAAAAGAGGGATTTGCCATACTGGATCTAAGATTTCTTGGACACAAGTAGAAACAGGTTCAGCTGTTACATGGAAATATCCTTCATGCATATTAAAAGGTGACAACTCTATTGGAGAATTTTTCTCCGTTGCAGTTACCAACAATCATCAACAAGCCGATACCGGAACTAAGATGATTCATTTAGGAAAAAACACTAAGAGCACAGTTATCTCAAAAGGAATATCGGCTGGTTATAGTAACAACTCATACAGAGGATTGATACAAATTAACAAAAACGCAAAAAACGCTAGAAACTTTACACAATGTGATTCTTTATTAATGGGAGATAAATGTGGCGCACACACTTTTCCTTATATTGAAACAAAAAACAGTAGTGCAAAAGTTGAGCATGAGGCAACAACCTCTAAAATTGGTGAAGACCAACTTTTTTATTGTAACCAAAGAGGTATTAGCACTGAAAAAGCGATTAATTTAATTGTTAATGGTTATTGTAAAGATGTATTAAATCAACTGCCAATGGAGTTTGCTGTAGAGGCACAAAAGCTATTAGAAATTAGTTTAGAAGGTTCTGTAGGGTAACCAATAAAAATGAAGAAAATTTTATCAATACTATTTTTCTTGTCCTTAATAAATTTAGCTCAAGCATAGGTTGAGGTTACTAGAAAAGAGTATTATAATCTAAAGAAGACGCTAATTTATTTTACATCAAACTTGGCATTAATATTCAGACAAAATAGAATAAAGAGCGAAAGATAAAGTTAAAAAGTAACGCAGATAAAAATTGAAATAAAATTATTTCAAAATAATATTTAAGAGATGTTAAGTATAAAAAATTTACACGCAAGTATAGAGGATAAAGAAATCCTAAAAGGAATTAATTTAGAAATTAAGGCTGGAGAAGTGCACGCTATTATGGGGCCAAATGGCTCTGGAAAAAGTACTTTATCTGCTGTTTTAGCAGGAAGAGATGAGTACGAGGTTACTGCCGGCGAAGCAAGCTTTAAGGGACAAAATCTATTAGATCTAAACCCTGAAGACAGAGCTCGAGAAGGGCTGTTCTTGGCGTTTCAATATCCTATTGAAATTCCAGGTGTTAGTAATATCAACTTTTTAAAAACAGCCATTAACGAAACTAGAACTTACCACGGCAAAGACTCTATTACTGCAAAGAATTTTTTAGCATTGGTTAAAGAAAAATCTGCTTTAGTAGAATTAGACGCTAAATTAGCTAGCCGATCTGTAAACGAAGGTTTTTCTGGTGGAGAAAAGAAGCGAAACGAAATTTTCCAAATGGCAATGTTAGCGCCTAAATTGTCAATTTTAGATGAAACGGATTCTGGATTAGACATTGATGCTTTAAGAATTGTAGCAAACGGTGTAAACACCCTAAAAGCTGAGGATAACGCTACTATAGTAATTACACACTACCAAAGATTATTAGATTACATTGTGCCTGATTTTGTGCATGTTTTATACGATGGTAAAATTGTAAAAACTGGCGGAAAAGAATTAGCGTTAGAGCTAGAAGAAAAAGGTTACGACTGGATTAAAGAAGAAGTTGACGCATTAAGTTAAGAATAATAAAATGATTACAACAGAATTAACAAAAAAAGAGTTGCTTATAGAAAGTCTAAATGAATTAGACTTTTCTAACGAACCCCAATTTGCGCAAGAGCTAAGAGATAATGCTAAAATTGCATTAGAAAACTTAGAATTTCCTTCTTCAAAAACTGAATATTGGAAATACACTCGAATAGGTAAAATTATTAATAAAAATTACGGTATTCAAAACGAAGTTTCTGAAAATCCCGTTGATATTTCAAGCTACTTAATTCCTGAAATGAATGCTAACGTTGTAGTATTGGTTAATGGTTTTTACAGAGCAGATTTATCTCAAGTTATACCTCAAGAAGGAATAAAGATTCATACTTTAAACGCTGCCATCAAAAAAGAAGATGGTTTCATTAAAAGTAATTTAGGTGCTATTGCAAAATCAGAAAAAGAGATTTTTATAGCACTGAATACACTTTGTTTTACTGATGGAGTTTATATTGATTTAGAGAAAGGAACTATAACTGAAAAACCGATTCATATTATTAATTTAATCACTAACGATAGTATTATTACAAATAGTAGAACGATTGTTAAAGCGCATGATAACTCTTCAGTAAAGATTGTTGAGTCATTTGTAAACCTACAAGGAGAACAAAGCTTTACCAATAACGTTTCAGAGTTTTTCTTAAACCCTAACGCTCAAGTTGAGTACACTAAAATTCAGAATAAAGGTGGTGAAAGTTATCACGTTTCTACCGAGCAAGTTTACCAACGTAGATCAAGTAATTTTACGATTAACACGATTACGCTTGACGGAACTTTAGTTCGAAATAATTTAAATATTGATGTAGATGCTGAAGGTTGCGAAACCAACCTCAACGGAATCTATTTAGGTAAAAACAAAAACCACATTGATAACCATACAATTGTTGATCATTTAAAACCAAATTGTAATTCTAACGAAGTTTACAAGGGTGTTTTAGACGATAATTCTGTAGGTGTCTTTAATGGAAAAGTGTTTGTTAGACCTGATGCTCAAAAAACAAATGCGTTTCAACAAAACAATAATATCTTATTGACTGATGATGCAGTTATTAATTCTAAACCAGAATTAGAAATTTATGCTGACGATGTAAAATGTAGTCATGGCTCTACAATAGGACAACTTAATGAGGAAGCTATTTTCTACTTACAAGCTCGTGGAGTTAGTCAGAAAAGTGCAATAAATATGATGATTACTGCCTTTGCTAAAGATGCATTAGAAAGAGTTAGCATTGATGCTCTAAAAACTTACATCGAAAATAAAATTGAAGATAGATTTGGAAGCTAAGTAACATCATTACGAATTTCAATTTTTGTCATACTGAGGTTTTCGAAGTACAACAAAAATAAAATGAAGTAATCTCATTTTAAAACAAGATTACTTCGTGCCTCGCAATAACGAAAACGAATAATAAAATGACAACAAAAACTGAAATACTCGACATCCAAAAAATCAGAAGTGATTTTCCTATACTTTCTCGTGAAGTAAACGGAAAACCTCTGGTTTATTTAGATAATGGTGCTACTTCTCAAAAACCCCAATCGGTAATATCTGCTGTTAATAAATATTACGCGAACGAAAATAGTAATATCCATAGAGGTATTCATACACTTAGTCAAGAAGCAACTACTGCTTATGAAGAAGCAAGAACAACAGTTCAAGAATTTCTTAACGCAGCGCATTCGCATGAGGTCATTTTTACAAGTGGTACCACAGGAAGTCTTAATTTGTTAGCATCTAGCATAGGTAAAAAACATATTAATAAGGGGGATGAAATCATCATATCTACAATGGAGCACCACTCTAACATTGTGCCTTGGCAAATGCTTTGCGAAGAAAAAGGAGCTATTCTAAAAGTTGTTCCTATTAACGATAAAGGAGAGTTTTTGATGGATGAGTTTGAAAACTTACTTTCAGACAAAACTAAATTAGTTTCTGTTACTCATGTTTCTAATACCCTCGGAACAATTAATCCGGTTAAAGAGATTATTACTAGAGCACACCAAAATGGTGCATTCGTAATAATTGATGGTGCTCAAGCTGTACCTCACACCAAAGTAGATGTACAAGATTTAGATTGTGACTTTTATGTATTTTCTGCTCACAAAATATTAGGCCCAACAGGCGTAGGAATTTTGTATGGAAAAGAAAGTTTATTGAATGATTTACCTCCCTACCAAGGTGGTGGAGATATGATTAAAACGGTAACTTTTGAAAAAACAACTTACAATTGTTTACCTCATAAATTTGAGGCAGGTACACCAAATATCGCTGGTGGAATTGGATTAACAGCTGCAATAGACTATATGAATAAAATAGGTATTGATAAAATAGAAGCGCATGAACATGCACTTTTATCATACGCTACAAAAGAAATAAAGCAGCTTGAAGGCGTTAGAATTATAGGTGAAGCAGAAAAAAAGGCAAGTGTTTTATCTTTTTTAGTTGATGGAACTCACCCATCTGATATTGGGATGATAATCGATAAATTAGGTATTGCTATTAGAACTGGACATCACTGCACAGAACCTTTAATGAATAGATTTCAAATTCCTGGAACGGCACGTGCTTCTTTCGCATTTTATAACACTTTTGAAGAAGTAGATATATTTATTAACGCACTGAAAAGGGCAATTAAGATGCTTTTATAATGACAATACAAGAATCACAAAACGAAATAATTGAAGAATTCGCTCTTTTTGATGAGTGGATGGATAAATATGAGCACATTATTGAGTTAGGTAAAGATTTACCAATTATTAATGAGCAACATAAAGTTGAAGAGAATCTTATTAAAGGTTGCCAAAGTAGAGTTTGGTTACACGGTGAATTAACTGGTAATAAAATCATTTTTTCTGCAGATAGCGATGCCATTATTACCAAAGGCATAATTGCTCTAGTTATTAGAGTATTCTCTAATCAAACAGGAAAAGATATTGCTCAATCTAATTTATTTTTTATTGATCAAGTAGGCTTACAAGAACACTTGTCACCTACACGTAGCAATGGTTTATTGGCTATGGTAAAACAAATAAAAATGTATTCAATTGCATTTCAAGCAAAAGCATAAAAAGATGGAAGAAAACACAGAACATAGAAAAGAGATTTCAAAAAAAGACGTTGAAGGTTTAGTTGTTGAGACTTTAAAAACAATTTTCGACCCTGAAATACCAGTTGATGTATACGAACTAGGATTAATCTATGAAATTAATATTGATGATGATTTTAATGTAGAAATTATTATGACATTAACTTCCCCGTCATGCCCTGTTGCAGAGAGTATGCCTGAAGAAATTAGACAGAAAGTTGATGATATGTGGAGTGTGAAATCGGCAACAGTAGAATTAGCTTGGGAACCAACTTGGGGTAAAGAAATGATGAGTGAAGAAGCTAAGCTAGAGTTAGGGTTTATGTAAAGCTATGAAGATGTAATACAATCAATCTTTATATTAATTAAATGGAAGTACATTTGCTATAATGGATACCTCTATTAACAGCATTATTAAAACCATATCCGACAACCCTGGTGTTTATCAGTATTACAATGCTGATGGAACTATTCTTTATGTAGGGAAAGCCAAAAATTTAAAAAAACGCGTTTCATCTTACTTTACAAAAAACCAAACAGGTAAAACAGCCATTTTAGTTAAACAGATTGTTGACATTAAAACAATAGTAGTTGGTTCTGAAATTGAAGCTCTTTTATTGGAAAACAATCTGATTAAGAAGTATCAGCCCAAGTACAACATAATGTTGAAGGATGATAAAACCTATCCCTGGATTTGTGTTAAGAATGAACGGTTCCCTAGAGTATTCTCAACAAGAAATGTGATAAAAGATGGTTCTCACTATTTTGGACCCTATGCATCTGTTAAGATGATGAACACCGTTTTAACACTTATTAAAGAACTCTACCCTCTTAGAAATTGTAACTATAATATATCTGCAGAAAATGTAGCTAATCAAAAATTTAAAGTCTGTTTAGAGTACCACATTGGAAATTGTAAAGGGCCTTGTATTGATGAGCAGAGTGAAGAAAATTATGCTATTTCTATAACGCATATAAAAGATATTATTAAAGGAAATATATATAGTGTAACCAAACATTTAAAACCTTTAATGAAATCTTATTCGGAGAACTTGCAATTCGAAAAAGCACTCCTCCTAAAAGAACGACTTGAAATCTTAGAAAAGTATCAGAGTAAATCAGTAGTTGTTAGTCCAACCATAAATGATGTTGATGTATTTTCAATTATTTCGGATGAAAAATATGGATATATTAATTATTTAAAAGTAATTAATGGCGCAATTATTCAAGGTCATACAATTGAATTAAAAAAGAAATTAGACGAAAGTGATGATGCACTTTTACAAATTGGAATTGCAGAGCTCCGCCAACGTTTTGAGAGCAATTCAAAAGAAGTACTTGTTCCATTTAAACCAGAATTGGAAGTTGAAAACATTCGCTTTACAGTTCCTCAACGAGGAGATAAAAAAAAGCTATTAGAACTTTCTGAACGAAATGCGAAATATTACAGATTAGAGCGATTCAAACAAAAAGCGAATGTTAGCCCAACAAAAAATTCTGATCGAATTTTAGATAAAATGCAAAAGGACTTACGAATGAAAGTGAGACCTGACTACATTGAGTGTTTCGACAACTCTAACATTCAAGGGACCAACCCAGTCTCTGCCTGTGTAGTGTTTAAGGATGCCAAACCAAGTAAAAAAGATTATCGCCATTTCAACATAAAAACAGTAGAAGGGCCTGATGACTTTGCCTCAATGACAGAAGTTATTTACAGAAGATACAAACGCTTACTAGAAGAGAAGCAGCCATTGCCTCAACTTATAATTATTGATGGAGGAAAAGGGCAGCTAAGCGCTTCTTTAAAAAGTATTGACAAACTAGGTTTAAGAGGAAAAATAACCATCATAGGAATAGCTAAAAAGTTAGAGGAAATTTATTTTCCTGGGGACTCCGTTCCTTTATATATTGATAAAAAATCGGAATCCTTAAAAGTAATTCAGTATTTAAGAAATGAAGCACATCGCTTTAGTATAAAACATCATCGGAACAAAAGGAGTAAAACTGCAATCACCTCTGAATTGGATAAAATTGAAGGAATAGGCTCTAAAACAGCACAGCAATTACTTTGGAAATTTAAATCAGTTACTAGAATTAAAAAAGCTCCTCTTTCAGATCTGGAGAATATTATTAGCAAAAAAAGAGCAAAAATTGTTTATGATTTTTTCAATAAATAATGCAAAAAAACGAGGTATACAACAAGCAAGATTTTTCAACCTTAAAGCTATAAAAGAAATACGATAGCTGCGAATTTATTAATTGTAATTTTGATAATGTGACTCTTTCAGAAATCACTTTTATGGAATGTAAATTTACGAATTACAATTTAAGTAATGTTAAAGTGAATTTTGCTGCTTTAAAGCAGTAAACTTTGAAAACTGTAAACTTCTCGGCATTAATTTTAACGAGAGCAATCCCTTCTTACTTAGTTTCACCTTTAACCAATGTGACTTAACTTTAGCTTCTTTTTATCAACTTAAAATTATAAATACGCTATTTGAAAATTCGAATCTAGAAAAGGTAGATTTTTCGACAGCTATCAATATCAACCCAGAATTACATAATATTAAAAAAGCTAAATTCTCTTCTGAAACTATTCAAGGCCTTTTATATTACTTAGATATTTTTATAACATAAAAATCAGAATGTAAATAACTTTAAATCACATTTAACAAACCATATAAATAGATGTGTTTTTAAGCTTAACAACATAACTATTTATGGAAATAAAACATTGATTATTATGATCGCATTAGAGATCTAATAATTAAGCTTTTTTGTCATAAAATATGTATCTTATAAAATATACCCATTTTATAATCCAAACATTTGGAAAATCCACTCTTGATGTTTAAATTCGCAAGACTCTAGAAATTATTAGAGGAAACAACACTTAAAAGAGGCAGCAAATGGCAGAAGTAGCAAAATTAGAATTAGACGGAAAAATATACGAATTCCCAGTTATTGAAGGTTCAGAAAATGAAAAAGCAATTGACATTAGTAAGTTAAGAGCTAGTACTGGATACATAACTATTGATCCAGGATTTAAAAATACAGGATCAACAAAAAGTGGGATTACATTTTTAAATGGTGAAGAAGGAATTTTACGCTACAGAGGTTATCCGATTGAGCAATTGGCTGAAAAAGCAGATTTTTTAGAAGTTGCTTATTTATTAATTTACGGAGAACTACCAACTGCTTCAGAATACACTGATTTTAAAGAAAACATTACGAAACATACACTTGTACATGAGGACATGAGATTATTTTTTGAAGCTTATCCATCTAAAGCACATCCAATGGGAATTTTAGCAGCTTCACTAAGTACCCTTTCTACTTTCTATCCTGAATCACAAGATCCAAATAGAGCTAAAAAAGCTGTTGATTTAACTATCCACAGATTAATTGCAAAGGTTCCTACTTTGGCAGCATGGGCATTTAAAAACGCAATGAGACAACCTGTTGTTTACCCAAACAATAATTTAGATTATTGTGGGAATTTCTTAAACATGATGTTCTCTATGCCAACAGATGATTACAAAGTTGACCCTGTAATCTCTATGGCTTTAAACAAACTTTTAATTCTTCATGCAGATCACGAGCAAAACTGTTCTACTGCTACTGTAAGAGTTGTTGGTTCATCACAAGCTAACTTATATACTTCTATTTCAGCAGGTGTTTCTGCTCTTTGGGGGCCACTTCACGGAGGGGCAAACCAAGCGGTTATTGAAATGCTTGAAGCGATTAAAGAAGATGGTGGAGATGTTGATAAATGGATTGCAAAAGCAAAAGACAAAGACGATTCTTTTAGATTAATGGGGTTCGGACACAGAGTTTATAAAAACTTTGATCCAAGAGCTACAATTATTAAAAAAGCTGCTGATGAAGTATTAAATGCTTTAGGAGTTAATGATCCAGTATTAGATATTGCAAGACATTTAGAAAAAGTTGCTTTGGAAGATGAATATTTCAAAGCAAGAGGATTATATCCAAATGTAGATTTCTACTCAGGAATTATTTACAGAGCATTAGGAATTCCTTCTGAAATGTTTACTGTAATGTTTGCTTTAGGTAGATTACCAGGCTGGATTGCTCAATGGAAAGAAATGATTGAAGATGCCGCTCCAATTGGAAGACCAAGACAAGTTTATACGGGAGCTACCGATAGAGATTTTGTTGAAATTGAAAAAAGATAGAAAATAAAAACTAATCAAACCTCTGAAAAAAATTCAGAGGTTTTTTTATACCTCAAATTTGGGAAATGCCGCTGGTGTAATTTCCATTAAAATACCATTCGAATATCTTACATTTGTTTTTATGGATTTACTTCATGTAAAAAGAGTTTATAAGAGTTATGCCGGGCACAAAGCTTTACATAATATTACCCTTCACGTAAAGGAACAAAGTATATTTGGACTACTTGGTCCGAATGGAGCAGGAAAAACAACTTTAATCAGAATAATCAATCAAATTACTGGACCTGATAAAGGAGAAGTATTATTTCTGAAAGAAAAGTTAGCACCTAAACACATTTCTCAAATTGGTTACTTACCAGAAGAGAGAGGTCTATATAAAAAAATGAAAGTTGGCGAACAAGCACTTTACTTAGCTCAATTAAAAGGAATGAGTAAACGCGAAGCTAAGCTCAAACTAAAACAATGGTTCGAAAAATTTGAGATTGATGTTTGGTGGGATAAAAAAATAGAAGAGCTCTCTAAAGGAATGGCTCAAAAAGTACAGTTCATTACAACTGTTTTACACGAGCCCAAACTGTTAATATTAGACGAACCATTTTCTGGTTTCGATCCTATTAATACCAACTTAATTAAAAAAGAAATTTTAGAATTAAGAGAAAAAGGATCTACCATTATTTTTTCTACTCACAATATGGAATCTGTAGAAGAAATTTGTGATGATATTGCTTTAATTAACAAATCAAGAAAGATATTAGACGGTAAGGTTTCTGAAATAAAAGAAACCTACAAATCGAACATTTTTGAAATCGTTTTTATTGGAAACATGATGGCTTTTTCTACCGCTTTATGGACCGCCTTTGAAATATTAGACAAGAAACAAGTTGACAATAGGATTCATGTTAAAATTAGAGCCAATAAATCAAGTGATGTAAATGAATTACTTAAAGCTATAGTAAATCAAGTTCAAGTAATTTCGGTACACGAATTGACTCCAAGTATGAATGATATTTTTATTCAGAAAGTACAAGAAGTAATGCCAGAAGTACTAGAAGAGCAAAAGGAGGCTTCAGATGAATAAAATAAAACTAATTATTACTCGAGAGTATTTAACCCGCGTTAAAAAGAAATCATTTATTGTAATGACTTTGTTAGGTCCTATCTTAATGGCAGGATTAATGATAGTCCCAATATGGATTGCAACAAAAGATAAAGACATCCAACTAATAGAGGTTATAGATGAAACTGGAAAGTTTATCAACCAATTTGAAAGCACAAAAACACTATTGTTTGAACATCAATTTACAAACATTGAGGTTGCCAAAGCAAACTTCTACGATACTAAGTACACCTCTATCCTTCACATTACGAGTACAGATCAAAACTCCAAGGTTAAGATGTACTACAAGAAGCAACCGGGAATTTCTACGGTTCAGAAGATAAAACATACCATTGAAAACGGAATCCGTAATATAGATTTAGAAAACAAATTTAAAATTACAAAAAATCAGATTGAAGAAAGTCAACCTAAAGTTGATATCGAGTCAATTTCTTTAGATATAGAAGGTGAAGAAGAATCAAAAGATGTTGTAATTAGTACCGCTCTTGGTTTTGGCGGAGCTATTATGATTTATTTCTTCATATTTATGTACGGAATACAGATTATGCGTGGCGTTATTGAAGAAAAAACAAGTAGAATAGTTGAAATTATTATCTCTTCAGTAAAGCCATTTCAGTTAATGCTAGGTAAAATTGTTGGCATTGCTTTAGTTGGATTAACCCAATTTATAAGTTGGATTATTCTTACTGGAATTCTCTATTCCCTAATAATGGCTTTTATAATGAGTGGAGACTTAGAAGCTCTTATTCAAGGACAAAGTTCTTTAGAAGATCCTAATATAAAAGACGCCTTAAAATCTATTGGTGGAGCTGAGAGCTTAACGCCAAAAGCTATGGTTGATGGAATTTTATCTGAAATCCCTTTAACCAAACTATTACTCTCTTTCTTATTCTACTTTTTAGGAGGGTATTTACTTTATGGAGCTTTATTAGCAGCTGTAGGTTCTGCTGTTGATAGTGAAGCGGACTCGCAGCAGTTTATGATGCCTATTACAATTCCGCTAATATTCTCTTTTGTAGTTGCACAATTTGTAATGGAAAACCCAGATGGACCAATGGCTTTTTGGCTATCTATGTGCCCATTAACTTCTCCTATTATAATGATGGTTAGAATCCCTTTTGGTGTAGAAATTTGGGAACTGCTTCTCTCCATGTCACTATTAATTTTAGGATTTATAGGCGCAACTTGGATGGCTGCAAAAATTTACCGAACAGGAATTTTAATGTATGGTAAAAAAGTCACCTACAAAGAACTTTGGAAATGGCTCTTTTATAAAGGCTAGCATCCTTTAAATTTTCTCATAAAAAATCCTAACTCAATTGAGTTGGGATTTTTTATTATGCTTGATAACCTATTGAATTATTTAACCAATTCCTTAGTAGAAGGTTTAAACTTAGTTAAAACTATACCGTCAACTGCAGCTTCATATTCTTCCATAGTAGGAGTTCTTCCTAAAACTGTAGATAACACAACTACCGGTGTTGATGACAAAAGAGATTCCCCTTTTTTCTCCCCAGAATCTGTAACAACCCTACCTTTAAATAAACGTGTTGAAGTCGCCATTACAGTATCACCTGGCGCAGCTTTTTCTTGGTTCCCCATACACAAATTACATCCAGGGCGTTCCAAGTATAACATGTTTTCATATTTAGTACGAGCCAAACCTTTTGGTGCGTTATCATCAAATACAAATCCAGAGTGTTTTTCTAACACATCCCAATCACCTTCAGCTTTAAGCTCATCAACAATATTATATGTTGGAGGTGCTACAACTAAAGGTGCTTTAAACTCAACTTTACCATGTAATCTTTCGATATTATTAAGCATCTGAGCTAAAATTTGCATATCTCCTTTGTGAACCATACAAGACCCAATAAATCCTAAATCTACTTTTTTAGTACCCCCATAGTAAGATAGTGGTCTAATATTATCGTGTGTATAACGTTTAGAAACATCCTCATTATTAACATCTGGATCAGCAATCATTGGCTCAGCAATTTCATCTAAATCAATCACTACCTCTGCAAAATAGTTAGCATTAGCATCAGGTTTTAATGCTGTTTTTTCTCCAGAGCTAATTTCTTTAATTCTATTGTTTGCAATATCTAATAAACCTTGTAGAACTTGATTTACATTATCCATTCCCTTATCAATCATGATTTGGATACGACCTTTAGCAATTTCCAATGATTCGATTAAAGTATCATCTTCTGAAATACAGATAGAAGCTTTAGCTTTCATTTCAGCAGTCCAATCTGTAAATGTAAAAGATTGGTCAGATGTTAATGTACCTAAATGTACTTCAATAATTCTTCCTTGGAATACGTTATCTCCACCAAACTGCTTCAACATTTGTTGTTGCGTTGCATGAACCACATCACGGAAATCCATGAAGCTTCTCATTTCACCTTTAAAAGTAACTTTAACAGACTCTGGAATAGGCATTGAAGCTTCGCCAGTAGCAAGTGCTAAGGCAACTGTACCTGAATCAGCACCAAAAGCAATTCCTTTCGACATTCTTGTATGAGAATCTCCTCCAATAGTTATAGCCCAATCATCTACAACTAAATCGTTTAGCACTTTATGTATCACATCAGTCATTGCATTATACTTTCCTTTAGGATCACGAGCAGTAATCAAACCAAAATCATTCATAAAACTCATTAACCTTGGAATGTTAGCTTTAGACTTGTCATCCCAAACTGAAGCTGTGTGACAACCTGACTGGTAGGCACCATCAACAATTGGAGATATTACTGTAGCAGCCATCATTTCCAATTCTTGAGAAGTCATTAAACCTGTTGTGTCTTGAGATCCAACAATGTTTACCTCTACTCGAACATCAGAACCAGCATGTAATATTGCTCCTGGAGTTGAACCAACAGCGTTTTTATTAAATATTTTTTCTACTGCAGTCAAACCTTGTCCCTCAATAGAAATTTCTTTTGATGGAGCAAATACAGGCGGTACATCAATCCCTAATGTTTTAGAAGCAAAAGTTTGCAATTTCTTACCAAATACAATAGCATAAGACCCTCCAGCTTTTATAAATTCAGCTTTTTGAGGTGTTAATGAAGCTGAAATGTCCATTAACTCTTTATCTCCGTTATATAATTTCTTCTTTTTAGTATTCACAGTAAGAACAGTTCCAGTAGCTACAGAATATGCTTCTTCAAGAATGGGTTCTCCCGCTTCATTTCTTAGAGTATTTCCCTCTTCATCTTTCTTTTTTAACCAGTTTTGAAGATCAATCCCAATACCACCTGTTACACTAACAGTTGTCAAAAAAATCGGAGAAATACCGTTTGTTCCTGCAATAATTGGCGCAATATTTATGAATGGAACATAAGGGCTAGCTTTTTTACCAGTCCATAACGCTACGTTGTTTACACCTGACATTCTAGAAGACCCAACTCCCATTGTACCTTTATCCGCAATTAGCATCACTCTTTTGTCAGGATGCCCTTTTTGCAAAGCTATCAATTCATTTTGTTGGTCTTTGTTGTGCTCAAATAAACACTGACCATGCAATTCTCTATCAGATCGTGAGTGCGCATCACCACCTGGCGAAAGTAAATCTGTAGAAATATCTCCAATACCTGCAACAAAAGTTACAACTTCAATTTCCTCTTCAATATCCGGAAGTTTAGTGAAAAACTCAGCCTTTGAGTAACTCTCCAAAAGTTCTTTGGCAATAGTGTTTCCACTTTTAAATGCTTCCTCTAAACGAGCTGTATCAGCCTCATAAAGAAAAACCTGTGTCTTTAAAACAGTAGCAGCCTGTTTTGCTAAAGCGGCATCAGTACCCAAAGCTAAACCTAATAATACATCAACCGAAGGCCCTCCCTTCATATGAGACAATTGCTCAAAAGCAGAAGTAGGTGTAATTTCTTTCAATACTGATTCACCTAAAATAATTTCTTTTAAAAAATTGGCTTTTACACCTGCAGCACTAGTGGTTCCAGGCAAGACATTATAGATGAAAAAGAGAAGAGAATCCTCTCTATCCTCATTATTTAAATCTTTAATTTGATAAATTATTTCGGTTAGTAATTCAGCACCATCAATTGGTTTCGGATGAAGTCCTTGACCTTTTCGATCTTCGATCTCCTTAATGTAACTTTCATACATACTCATAATATATTGTTGTTTAGTTTTTGGCGATTAATTTTAGTGCTTAGGCTTATCCAAAAACCATAAACAAAACGCTATTCACTAAAAATGTTATTAAAAAACAGTTTATCATGGATAATTTCTCTTACCACCCTCACATTTATCCCAATTAGGATATCCCAACTTACTGTATTGAAATGTAAAGATAACCATTACATTTTTTTATTCAAAGTTTCAATACCACATTTTAGGTATTAAACCTATTTATACTGATTCTAAATTACTTTCTTAAAAAACCAAATCAGCATTCATGAAAAATGAAAATAACTCAGTCCAAATTTTGGAGCTTCCCTTCGATCGGCCTGTTCTGCATATTATCGATAAAAAAAATCGAGAGATATCGCTACCATCCTTAAGCCAAAAAAGATTCATCAGATGACTTTAAGCCATCCGATGAATCTGAGATAAACAGCTTTTGCTCATTTCGTAAAACATATTCAGAATGACATCTTACTTAGTGTCCATTTTTCTTAATTTTGTCATTCAAAATAATTGAAAAGATGTACAGATCACATACCAACGGAGAATTAAGAATAGAAAATATTGACAAAGAAATTACCCTCTGTGGGTGGGTTCAAAAATCGAGAGATTTAGGAGCTATGACTTTTGTTGATTTGAGAGATAGATATGGTATTACTCAATTACTTTTTGGAGAAGAACATACTGATGCTGCCAAATCTTTAGGCCGTGAAGATGTTATTCAAATTAAAGGAACTGTAATTGAGCGTGAAAGCAAAAATAAAAAAATTCCTACTGGAGAGATAGAAATTGCGGTTACTGAACTAACTGTTTTGAACAAAAGCAAAACGCCTCCTTTCACTATTGAAGATGAAACTGATGGTGGTGAAGAATTAAGAATGCAATACCGTTATTTGGATTTAAGAAGAAAACCATTACAGGATGCATTAAAATTAAGACATAAACTTTCTATTGAAATTAGAAAGTATTTAGATAGTATTGATTTCTTTGAAATTGAAACACCTTACTTAATTAAATCTACTCCAGAAGGAGCTAGAGATTTTGTGGTTCCAAGTAGAATGAACCCAAACCAGTTTTATGCTTTACCTCAATCTCCACAAACATTTAAGCAATTGTTGATGGTTGGTGGTTTTGATAAATACTACCAAATTGTACGTTGTTTTAGAGATGAAGATTTAAGAGCAGATCGTCAACCAGAATTTACGCAAATTGATTGTGAAATGGCGTTTATTGAACAAGAGGATATCTTAAACACTTTTGAAGGAATGGTTGATTATCTTTTCAAAAAAGTAAAAGGAATTGAGTTAAAATCTTTTCCTAGAATGGATTATGCAAAAGCAATGGAGCAATATGGTTCTGATAAACCAGATATTCGTTTCGAAATGACCTTCAACTATATTAACGTAGTTGCTCAAAACAAAGGTTTTCAAATTTTTGATGACGCAGAAAGCGTAATTGCTATTGTTGCAGAAGATTGTTCTACATATACTAGAAAAGAATTAGACAAATTAGTTGATCTTGTAAAGCGACCACAAGTTGGAGCTAAAGGGTTAATTTATGTAAAATGTAATGAAGATGGAACATTCAAATCTTCAGTAGATAAGTTTTACAACCAAGAAGATTTAAAAGCTTGGGCAGATAAATGTAATGCAAAAGCAGGAGATTTAATTCTTGTTTTATCAGGAGATAAAGCAACAACTCAAACACAAATGAACGTTTTACGTTTACATTTAGGAGATGAGTTAGGTTTAAGAAATCCAAACGAATACGCTCCTTTATGGGTATATGATTTCCCTTTATTGGAATGGGATGAAGATTCTAAAAGATATCACGCAATGCATCATCCATTTACTTCTCCTAAAGAAGAGGATATGCATTTATTAGATTCTGCACCAGGTGAAGTTAGAGCTAACTCCTACGATTTAGTAATGAATGGAACTGAAATTGGTGGTGGATCAATTAGAATACACGACAAAGCAACACAAGCTTTAATGTTAAAGCACTTAGGGTTCTCTGAAGATGAAGCCAAGGCTCAATTCGGTTTTTTAATGGACGCTTTTGAATATGGGGCTCCTCCACACGGTGGAATTGCTTTAGGATTTGATAGACTTTGTGCATTATTTGGTGGCCAAGAAACAATTAGAGATTTTATTGCTTTTCCTAAAAATAATAGCGGTAGAGATGTAATGATAGATTCTCCTTCACCTATTAGTCCTGAGCAATTGAATGAGTTAAACATTAATTTACAAGAGAAGAAAGAAGCTTAGTCTATTTGCAGAATAATGAATGTCAGTTTTTTATAATTGATTTTCTCATAAATTTGCATTTCAATTGGTAAATATGAAGGAGAAAAAGGTCGCTTTATTTAACAAACTCGGTAGAGAAGAACTCGAAGAGAAACTAGACAACGAATCTTTTAAAAGAATTACTGTTTCTTTATATAGATACGTTGACATCAAAAACCCTGATTTTTTTAGAGATATTCTTTATGCTTCATGGGTAGAACTTGGCATTAAAGGAAGAATTTATCTTGCAAAAGAAGGAATAAATGCACAATTTTCTTGTCCAGAAGACAACTGGGAAGCATTCACAAAATCGCTTGAGGATTTTGATTACTTAAAAAATGTTCCTTTAAAAATTGCTGTTGAAGATGATGGTAAATCATTCATTAAACTAACCATTAAAGTTAGACACAAGATCTTAGCTGACGGAATGGATGACGGAAGCTATAATACCGCCAATGTTGGAACACATTTAACAGCTGCAGAATGGAATAAATACATGGCAGACCCTAATACAATTGTTGTTGATGTTAGAAATCATTACGAAAATGAAATTGGACATTTTAAAGGCGCTATCTGTACCGCATCGGATACTTTTAAGGAGGACTTGCCAAAAATATATAACACACTAAAAGGCAAAGAAGATCAAAAAATACTGCTCTATTGTACAGGCGGAATAAGGTGCGAGAAGACAAGTGCATTTTTAAAACATGAAGGTTTTGAAGATGTAAATCAATTGCATGGAGGTATTATTGATTATGCCAGACAAATTGAAGCTCAAGGATTAGATAATAATTTTATTGGAAAAAACTTTGTCTTTGATGAAAGACGAGGGGAAAGAATTTCTGAGGATGTAATAAGTTCATGCCATCAATGTGGCGAAGCTTGTGACGAACATACTAACTGTGATTATTTAGATTGTAACTTACTATTCATTCAATGTGAAAAATGTAAAACAAAATATAACCACTTCTGCTCTATCGAATGTTCTGACAATTCTAAACTGTCACCAGACGAGCAAAAGGGACTTAGGAAGCAAAGAGATAAAGAAGGTCTAAAAGAATATTCAAAAAGTTTAAGACCCAAAATAAAAAGATTAGAATAAAAACTAATTTCGATTAATATTCAGCACATAAAAACATATTAATTTTGCTCTAAAAAAATAATTCCTACAGTAAAAA
>Ga0307996_1000013_pt1 | contig 59143 bp, 68 predicted proteins | sample Davwhametageno35_FD_203143 | JGI IMG/M metagenome (GOLD analysis project Ga0307996, IMG submission 203143) | Marine microbial communities from Davis Island wharf, Antarctic Ocean - #35 | ecosystem: Environmental > Aquatic > Marine > Unclassified | place: Antarctic Ocean: Davis Island wharf...
AATTTGTAGCGTGATTAGTTTTGTCTTGTGCTTGAATCCAACTACCATAAGGACTTGCATTTTGAACCCCCATCATTAATCCGTGTGTGCCACCTGCACTATATAAACTTAAAAAACCTGTTGAAGTGCTTCCCGATGTTGCAGGATTTCCTTGTGTTCCTGCTATTCTTAATTTAACATTTGGGTCAGTCGTTCCAATACCAACATTGCCGGCTTTTGTGATTGAAACTTTAGGAGTATCCACGTTTGCTGTACCTATCACAAAGTTATCAGTAGCATCATCATGACCAATAGTATATTGAATTACTCCAGCGTTTGAAAACTTAATCTCTGTGTCAGAACCTGCGGGTGCGTTTAAACCAATCCTAGAATCCCCACTGGCTGAATTTACGTATAACTTTTCAGCAGGATAACCTGGCCCGATATTTAATCTATTATTAAACCTGTCCCAACTTAAATTTGCATTACTATCTAGATTCGAATTTCCAGTAAAGAAAGGAATTCGAGTAGGCACACCACCACCAGTAATTGTGCCTGTTCCTGCAACCGCCCAAGTACCATCTTCTTTTAAGAAAGTTCCAGTAGCTGCACCTGTTGCGTCTGGTACGTAACCAGGAGTAGTTCCGATAAAATCTTTAGCTTTAACCCATCCGTCATTAGAAACAGTAAAATCAGCACTATCAAACCCTGCTAAACCTTTAGTAGTGTTTGCGTCTGTAGTTCCTGATCCAGCGAATCCAATGTTACTCTGAACCTCTGTCCAGTCACCTACTGTGGTTGGATTGTCTACGTTTGCTATAATCAAATCACCTACATTAAGAGGAGGACTCCAAAAAGAAGTGGAAGGACCAGCTGTAACGGCATAAGTCCATCCCTGTAATACTCCAGTTCCGCCTGTTGTTAAATCAGGGGAGTTCGTTATAGCATTGTACCCTCCTTGATAAACAAGAGATCCAGCTACATTGCTATCAACATAAGCTTTTGTTGCCGCTTGTAGAGCTAAAGTGGGATCACTTGGTAAAGCTATTGCTCCAGTCATAGTCCCGCCAGCTAAAGGTAGATAACTAGCGTTTTTAGTATCTACATAACCTTTTGTTGTTAAAGTTGTAGCGGTGTCTGCGTCTACCGTTGCCGTTGAGGTTGCTTTACCTGTTACTGATATTCCCGTGGTTGATGTTGCTAGTTTTACATTGTTTGCATGTCTAATAGTTACTCCACTTGTAGAGTTAATATTTAATAGACCTGTATCATTAGATATTTGGGCTCCACCTGCGTGGTATATCTTTAAGTCATTAGATGATCCGAACGTCACTCTATTATTAACATTCATGTTAATGTTTCCAGCCATAGTTCCACCAGCTAGCGGTAAATAATTAGTATTACCTTGAGTGTCTACATAATTTTTAGTGGCCGCATCTTGAGCATCTGTTGGATTAACTACGTTTTTTATTTTATGGTTAAGCATACTGAGCTCGCCATCTATAGACAAAGCGCCTGAACCCTGCGAAACAATAGAGTCTACAAATGTAGTAGCATTACTTCTAAGTGGTATAGCATTGTCTGTGGGGTTAATGCTTGTCCCAGCATCGGCTAAGTCACTAAAAGATATATTACCTGAGCCGTCAGTAACTAACGCTTGACCATTTGTTCCATCCTGAGTAGGTAAAGTATACTCGTCATTTATATTTATACTGTTTTTAAATCTTACAGCCATATTTTATGTATTAAATTTTAGTCACAAGCACTCTTATTGAGTTTGCAGATGGAGCTGTTGTAAACGCTACGTCTACCGTGTTTACGTTTGTTCTAGTAACGTCGGAAAAAATAGTTTCAAATGTAGATGCATCATAAAGTTGTACTATAATGTCTCTTGTACCTAAGTTATGTGCAACAGAAACAGATGTTGCGCCTCCTATGGTAGTAGCAAATGTATTGTTTGAAATAGCGGTTGCTAATCCAAGCGGAGTAACTGCAATGGTTTCTAATGTCCCGGCTGTAGCTTCAGCGACCGTGGCTAGTCTTGTAACACCATCTACAAATGTAGTAGCATCACGAGCACCAATTTCTGCTACCCCATTAGTTCTTTGAACTAATATTGCAGGGTCAGAGGCATCTACGTAATAAACTAGTGGATCGTAATTTGTCCCGTCGTTGGTTACTTCCCAACGATCTATATTGTCATTCCACTGTAACCTTGTGTTTGCTTCAGTTCCTCGCTCTACTTCGATACCACTCCTAAGTGTAGTTGGAGCAGCTCCAGTTTGACCGTTATTTAAAACAATTATATTGTCAGTAACATCTAAATTAGTAGTATTAACTGTAGTTGTAGTTCCGTTAACAGTTAAATCTCCTGCTAATACAGTATTGCCCGTTACGTTTAAAGTACCGCCCACATTTAAGTTACCAGATGTAGTAGTATGTACAGCTGTTCCGCTACCTATAACAACCGAAGAATCAATCTGAGGTAATCTTGCCTTAAGATTATCTAAATTTACGTTTATATCAGTATTCGCAGCACTAACCCAAGCTGAGCCGTTGTAAAAGCGCAACTCGTTATCGGTCGAATCGTAGTATATTTGTCCTTCAGCGGGAGTTGATAAGCTTGTAGCTGATGAACTTGTTTCTACTTGGATTCTTGCTTTCTTTAATTGATTTTTATTTAAATCAATATCTGATAGATGTTTTATTGCCATGGGTGTTTAGTTTAAAAATGCTTTTCCTGAGATTGCTGCACTTAATGTTATTACTATTGTGTTGTTTGATTCGTAATTGACTTCGCCATATATCACATCATCATCATTGTCTACTAGTACCACTGCAGGGTACTTAGTTAAATTATGATTTATTGTCCATACGGCAGATGGGGAATTCTGCTCATGTATATAAGAGTTTATTTCATCCTGCCCCGGCACGTTTATAGTACTAGTCACTATTGTTCTAACTGTACCCATTGAATAGTTTTTAGTCTGCCCCGTTTCCGAATCAGTACCTATAAGTTTATCGTCTACGCTGGGTGTTGAATCTATGCCGTAAGTTGATATTCTAGCCATTTTATAATTTGTCTTTGTTAAATTTATCTATCGCATGTGCGTATACTTTGTCTACATAAGTTTTGCGCTTTCCTATAACACTACGTTTAGCATCAATAGGCATTTCTTCTTGGCAAATCAATATCTTGTATATCCTATTGATTAATCTCTTACCTCGAAGAGATACTTTATATTTGTTATGATCACCTAAGCGGCCATTACCTTTATGTATCTTTTCTACCCAGCCTTCTCTTTGTAGCCTGTAAAAGCGCTGTCGGTCCCAATGATAATACATTGTGCCGTTCTGAAAATCTTTTATTGTAAAGTATTTTATAGGATCTAGATAAAATAACAATTCCAAATCTGAAATGGATATATCATTTTCTTTGCAAGCCCAACGTGAAACAAGTCTATAATATTTAAGAAAATCAACTTTAAGCTCACCTCTTTCTAAAAAATCATCTCTGTCCATTATAAGACTATAATAACGTCCTGCTCCTGTATAACTTTAAATATTTTTTTATTAATTTCAATGTTATGTCCCGCAATACGATCGTAGTATATTTTGTCTCCCTCTACAATGCCTTCAACACGCACACCAACTGACTCTACGTCAGCGGTGCGGTATCTTATATCTTCTCTATGGTTTTCTGCTAAAAGCAGGCCACCTTCTGTTTTTTGTATCTCTTCCTTTATCTCGGAAATTATAATGTAATTACCTATCGCTTTCATAATCTCTAATATTTGAAATTACACAATCAGTTGATAAGATAGTTGTTGCTACCGAAACCGCATTTTGTAGTGCAGACTTAGTAACTAGCACGGGATCAATAATACCTGCTTTACGCATGTCTTTAACTTTTCCATCAGTCACGTCTACTCCTGCTCCCCATTTATCTAGATCTTTATAGTTTGCTGGGTCTAACCCGGCATTTGTCAAGATGCGCACAAATGGTGAGTGCAATGCTCTTTTTATAATCTCCACCCCAATCTCTTCGCCTTTATTGGCTGTGTTTACTTTTAGAGTGCTAGATAAAAAACACAATGCTGAACCACCTCCAGGAAGTATACCTTCCTTCTTAGCAGCTCTAACTGCGTGTATAGCATCATCTACCCTGTCTTTCTTTTCAGAGACCTCTACTTCAGTGTCACCGCCTACGTAGACAATAGATACGCCTCCGTTTAGAATAGCTAGTCTGCTTTCTAAGTGTGGTCGCATAACGTGATGTTCGTCCTCCTCTAATTGAGATTGTAAATACTCTACGCGTTCTTTAACTCCTTCTGCTGCTTCCGCAATAGCTAGAGTAGTCCCGTCGTTATCTATGATGGCCTTGTCGGCTCTTCCTAACACTTCAGGGGTGATATTATCTAGAGAGTCTCCTAAACCTTCATCAATAACAGTAGCACCCGTTAGAAGGGCAATATCATCAAGTACATCCTTCCGTTTCAGTCCGAATGATGGAGGATCAATAATATTGCACTTAATATTGCCTTTTACGTGGTTCATCGCAAGAGCTGATACAACCTGCTGATCGCAAGGGGCAATGAGTAGCAATGCTCGATTGGACTTGATTGCATACTCTAATATTGTTTGTATTCGTCGAACGTTAGACACTTCGGACGAACATAGAAATACAAGCGGCTTATCTAGCTCACTTAATTCTTTTTCTTTATTAGTATGGAAATACATACTTTTAGTCGTAGACTTAATATGTGTTCCGTCAACTGCTTCGATATAGGTTTCATTACTTGGACTTGTTTCCATTGTAACTACACCGTTATCACCAGCTAATTTAAAAGCCTCAGCAATAAAGTCTCCAAGTAAGGGATCGTTATTGGCTGATATGCGTGACACATGATTTAATCGTTTGTCATCTACATCTACACCTTTCTTAGTAAGCGCATCTACCGTAAGTTTAGTAAACGCAAGCATACCGTTTTTAACATCACGAAACGAGTACTTCTCTGCATCTAAGCCAAAGTAATTTTTAATTACTGACTGTGCTAATACCGTTGAGGTTGTTGTTCCATCACCAGCTTTCGATGCCGTTTGTCTAGACGCTTGTTTAAGCATAGTCACACCTAGGTTCTCTACTGGGTCTTCTAAGTTTATATAGTTTGCTACGGTTACACCATCCTTTGTAACGTGAGGGTTACCGAAGTCATCTTCTAATACTACCGTACGACCAGACGCACCTAGTGTACTGCCTACTGCTTCTGCTAATTTGTTTATTCCTGAGATTAGTCCGTCTTTAGCTTCTTTCTTAAAGCTTAGTTCTTTGACTATCTTCGGGGATCCGAATTGTATTGCCATTTAATTTGATTTAATTGAATAAAATTTATAAGATATATATTAGCAGTTCCATTTACGACGTGCTGCTCTACCACGCTCTGATTTCCATGATTTGGATCTAGCACAAAAAGCTTTACGTCTTTTAGCTGCTTTACTTCCTTTCTTAAGTTTAGAGGGAGGTGTTGTTACAGCTGTCTTTAATTTAGAACCTGGGTTGTCTTTTCTATACTTAGCTACACCCTTAGCTGTCATGCCACCACCAGCTTTACCACCAGTGCCACTGCCTGATTTAACCTTAGCGTAATAGCCTTTTGATTTTTTACGAGACGGTGCTTTACCTTTCTTCCGTTCTAGAGGAGAACCGCCTGCGCAGGTGCACGTAGCATGCTTTGCTGTTAATGGTATTGCTTTCATGTAGTATTGTATTTCTTAGTTCCTTTACCGTGACCACCTCTATTAGCAGCAACGCTAACAAACTTTTTCTTATTGTGATCCCAGTCTTTACCTTTTATATTTATCCCCTTCTTAAGTGCATCGCGTCTTTTCTTTTGTGTCTCCGCCTTCATAGCTCTACGCCGGGGAGTTTTAGCATATGCAAGATCACGGGCCGCTTTTTTCTTACGAGCCGCTGGAGATAATTTTTGTGGCATTATTTATTGTACCCGCCGTAGCTAGAGTTTTTTTGTTTTTTTAAAGGCACTGACATTCTTTTAAGAGGTCCTGTTTTTGTTTCGGCTCTTCCTGCCATTTTCTTAAACACTCCAGGTGTTACTGTTTTTCCTTTTGTTCCCATAATTTTATTTTTTCTTTTTAATAGATGAAGTGCGCTTACCCATACCTGTGCGTTTCTTCTCTGATACAGCTTTTCGCTTTTGAGAAGAACTCATTTCGTTCCATGCTACAGGCGTAGACTTTGATATTCTAACCGAGGGTCTGCACTTCTTTATTTTCTTATTCTTAGTAGAACCGCAAGGGTTACCTTTTTCGTCAGTCCATTTTTCTTTAAACCACCGTTTAAGGTTTGCTCCCTTTTTAGTTTTACTTACTGCCATTCTATTTTTTCTTTAATTCCTTATAAGCTGCATCTCTGTCATCAAAATCCAATGCTGCTTTAAGTATGATCTTATCCATTACGTTATCCTGGTTCTCCAAAATAGTCCTCTGCAAATCAATGATCATATTCTCTAAGTTATCCTTAGCTGCTACCAGTTGTTCTATCTGGTCGCTTTTCTTTTCTACTTCTGTTCTAAGCGCGTTTACGTCATCCGGTTTACTTCCAGTGATAGTAGACACAACTAAACCAATTGAAGCTGATATGGTACCTATGAGCATCATCACTACCTCTTTATTACTCTCTAGAACTGGGTACTTCATCATTATAAATATAATGGACATAACCAGTAAGAATATAAATAGTGATCCGACGTAGTGTCTTAATTCTTTAGCGACTCCGTTAGTAGGTAGTTTCATATCTATTTGTTTTTTCTACACTTAGCAATCGCGCCCGACGCATAAGCGCTCGGGAACACCTTGTATTGTTTCTTTACTTTATGGTAGCAGGCATCCTTTTTAAATAAAGGGGATGTAGCTTGTGGGCGGTTTGCTTTTTTCATAGTGTATTGTAGTTAGATCTCTTCGGTCTCGACCTCTTCGACTTCCGCTTCCGCTTCTACCGATGCAATCAATTCTTTAGAGAACGCTGATTCTGCGAACTTTAGCTGTTCTAAGCCAAATTCAGCAGTACCTATTTTATTACGTAAGTCATACACGTGGTTAACCATCAACTTTTGCGGGTCGGTGAGTTCACTCTCGTTGTAATCTTTACTGTTAATAGTAATAACTTGTTCTTTGATTTCTTCTGTTTTCTTTTTAGTCATAATATATAATTTAATTGGTTACATGTTTTTTAATCATAAGGGCACCTCAGTCCAATGAAGGTTACCAGGTACCCCATGACTCTACTTTGAATAGTGCAACGATCTGTACGTTCACTGCCTCAACCACTTCCTAGGTGGTATCTGAAAGGAACTAAGCAAAAAAGCAACTATATGACACCTGCCTCGATGGGGCAGCCTTAACATAACGTGTCCATTAAGGTAGCGATTCTTAAATAGTTACTTTTTCTTTGTCTTACGAACAGGTTTCTTTTTAGCAACCTTCTTTTTAACTGTTTTCTTCTTAGGCTTCTTCTTTTGAAGTGCAGACTGTAACTTATTAGCAGCTGCTCCTACAAGCGCTTTCTTAGCAATAGCCCAAGTATTAATGGTAATGGCATATGTGTGTGTTTTAAATTAGTATTTCATATATAAAAGTAAAGTGTTGCATTATACATTTAGCAACGATATCGTAATATAGAAGCCATATGTGCAACGTATGCGGCATATTATCGTATTATTAGTGACGTTTGTTACATTTTATCGATGTATTGTCATTATTTATACGTTCGTACTACGTTATTGTATGTCATACTGTCATGACACTACGTTATATTCAGTACATTGTTATATACACTGCATAATATGTAACGTATTGATTGTATTGTTATTAAGTTAGCAATAAATATTGTAGTTGCTTGCACATTGTGTAATTGCTTTATAACACATTGCATTATATTTGGTGATTAATATGTTTTATCACATTATATTTATATAAACGTATGCTTAAGTACTTATATAATATATATTACATAAATTTGTAAAAAGGTATAATTTTTGTATATTTGTAATAAAATACGTTACAGATCGCAGTTTATTGTGATAATATATATGTAAGTAACAAAGTAACAGTCTTACGGAGTTTTATAAAAGTGATTGCCTCCACAATATTAATCATTGACCCTTAACCGGGAATCGCCAGGGTTCGATAAACAACCTCGAGCATGACTAAATAAAGTCCTAGAAATAGGCATTAAATTATGAGAATACTACGAGAAAAAAGATTAAATCAAGAGTTAATAAACGGTGTTACACTAACTGAATTAAGATCCAAACTATACGATGAAATGTATATATTTCAAGACAACGACAGATTGTTGCAAGCAATAGGTGTTAATAAAGATATTAAAATAGTTGAAGAGTGGATTGAATTAGATAAAAATAATTAATAAAAATACGTTACAAACCATCTAAGATTGTGATAATATAAGTGTAATTAAAAATATAAACTATGAGATTTCCAAACACATTTACTACAGAAAACAAAATAACTTTTTACACACAAAGAAAAAGAGAAATGACTAAACAGTTTAATAAATTTTCTAAACTAAATAAAATAGAACATTCTAATAAATTAAAGAAAGAAATAGAAATCTGTGAAGTAGAATTATTAAACTTAAATAAATAAGAATATGAAAACAGAATACACTTTTGAAAGTTTAAATGAGTGGAGTAATGGAGATTTAGTATGGTTAGTACTAGAAATGCAAGAAGAATTAAAAAATAAAATATAAGAATATGAGAATGTTTAAAATAACTAAAGTACAAACTTGGAATAAAAACGGAATCCCTACAAATTGGATTAAGTATATGAAAAGTGAAACAATTGAAAATGTAATAAAACATTTTGGAACTGAAAACATTTTGGAAGTAGAAGAAGTATAAATAAAATATAAGAATATGAAAGAATTAAAAGAATATATGGAAGCTAAGAAAAAAGCTAACGCTTTAAAGTGGATGAAAGTAAATGGCTTCAACACTATCCAAGGATTCACACAGAGCGAGTTTAATGAATCCGTTAAACAAATAAAGCGTAAGACCTCAACAACTAGAAGAAGTCACTCTAAAGGCAATTTATGGACTCACAATAATTTACCACAAATTAAGCAAGATATCTTATAAAATACGTTACAAAGCAAAATAATAAGTGATAATATAAATGATGAAAATAAATAACCCATACAATAAAAAATTCGAACTATACCTAATAAAAAAAGGTTACAACCTCGACACAATAAGTTTAACCGAAAGCTTGCAACAATTAAAAATATATAATAAGAATGAAATACGCAATTAAATACAACTTAGCAATAACGACTCCTAAAAAAAATGAAATGTGTAAATATTCAATATGGATTCCGTGCGAATGTGAAGAATGCAAAAGATATTAAATGAAGAAAAGAAAGAATACTAGAAAAACAATAGCAAAGCTAACACAAGAAAGAATAAAAGTTATTGAGCATGAATATTATGAAAGATATAATGCGAATATCCCCCAATGGCAACAAAATATGTACTAATATGACAAACACATGGATTTTTTACGGAGACTCGCAAGAAGGAATAAGAACTTTGCACTATATTAAAGAATGCAAACGACCTGAAGCAACTAAAGAATATAAAGAAATGATGTTCTTGCTAGAAAATAATACTTACCATGTTACTGGATATATGACTAGTAAAAAATGGAATGAAGAAAACCAATATACAAAAGTAATACAATGATAAAAACAGAAACCTGCAGTATGTGCAACGAGCTTTTAGGTGAAGAAGAAGAAAAGTATTTCACCTTTGCTGCACACGAAATGCCTTTATGTATGGAATGTATGCTAAAAGATTGGTAAAATACGTTACAAAGCAAACACAAACGTGATAATATAATTGAATAAAAAAAATAACAATATGGATTTATACTTAAGCTTAGAAAACAACGAGCTACGAAACTTACACGAAAACTTTACAGATGAAGTATGGTTAGCCTTTCATCAAGGTGAAATAAACGACCAAGATGATTTTTATAACTACTTGCACGAATATATTGATAACGCAGTAATATATACTGCCTCCTGCGAATCAATACTAAGTGGTAATAGTGAATATCATTATGAAGACCACGATTTATATGGCAGACCAGATAATATATCTCAAGCTGCGTTTGCTTGCTTATATGATTATCTTACTGAAAACGACGACACTGTTGTTTGGTCGCAACTAGAAGAAGTACTAAATGAATCAATACAATAATATGACAACATTACAAAAATTTGAAGAAGTAGCAAACATTAAGTTTGTAGAACAAAATAGTAACCTTGAAATTGGTACACTACAAACAGCTGATGGCTATGACGTATATTACATTGCTGCTGATTTACACAACTTAAATTGGGAAAACGAAGTGTACTACTATCAACCAGATTTCGATGCAATTATGAGTGCTATAGACGAACACAGGTTTAATAGCGAATTGCTAACAATTTCATGTTATGATGTTGAAGACTACTTTGACGAGTACTATCTGCTTGATTATATACAAGATAACATAGACGAAGATGAGTTTGAAAAATTCAGTAATACGTTACAAACTAATTAATAACGTGATAATATAATTGAATAAAAAAAATAATATGGAAATAAATACAAGTATAACAAAAATAGCAATGAAATGTGCTGAACGTACCACCGACTTTGTACTCAACGAGCTTGACGAAATTGTAACATGGCAAATGAGCGACAACGATTTAACTGGCGACGACTTTGAATTGGCTAAAAGTTTAGCAATCAAAACTATAATTGAAAACATTTACAAAAGAATATAATATGAATGATAAACAAATACACGAGCGTGCTATACACAAAGCTGAATCTCAAATAAGCTTTATTAAGCTTGAAATGAACGCTTTAGAGCGCGAAGTTCCCTATATGAGTTACACTATAGAAATGATCGAAGGCCAACAAGCTTTTAAAATTAAAGAGCTTGATACATGGAGATATATTTTAGATTGTGTTAAAATAGTAGAAACCAAAAGAATGATTGAAGAAGAAAAATACATTAGATCCGGAATGACCAATGTTGAGTTATTACAGTCATTAGCAGATTTAAACGCAAAATAAATATAATAAGAAAATTCAATTTACAATACAATACATTTTTAATATGATAAGAAAATTCAATTTACAATACAATACATTTTTCAAAAGAAAAAAATTAAACAGATAAATACGTTACAAATGAATTACATAAGTGATAATATAACTGAAGAAATTAACGAAATGTTTTTAACATTCGCAAATTATGAAGATAAATAAAAAAAATATAACCGCAATATTAAATAAACCAATGGGTAAATTACTAGTAACATATAAAGGAAAAACACACGAATATCTAGTTAACACACAAGTCGAGCCCCATGTTGTTGACGACACAATTGAAATGATATTAAAAGCTTTTCCATCTGATGTTCCTGTTGACTTCCAAGAAATGTGGTAATAATACGTTACAAATAAAATATATAAGTGATAATGAAAGTGAATAAAATAACATTCAGCCAAATAAAATTACGATGGCAAATACAACAAATGACCTCAGCCTATATACATGCAGAGCAACAGATAATAAAAAAGTTAGCTGATGGCATTGATATTACCGGAGCGAATGAAATTATACAAGAAGTACAACAAAATGCAAAAACAATAACACCTAAAGATAAAATAAAAGAAAAGCTTGATGCTCTTAAAATACAAGGCAATAAGTTATTAGAACAAGAAAAATACGAATTATTTATAGAACTAAAAGAAATATATGAAAAATACAAACAAGAATATGACAGACTTTAAAGTAATGCTAGCAAAGCCAGTAGCAAGCGAAATCAGCTGGCCTAACACACATTTTGTACAACCTAAGCTTGACGGCGTACGTTGTTATATTAATCAACATGGTGCGTTCTCACGCAACCACAAACCATTCTACAATGCTAAACATGTACTCACTGAGCTTAAGCCTTTCTTCGCAGCCAATCCTCATATTACTCTTGACGGCGAACTTTATAATCATAAGTATCGGGATAACTTTAATAAAATCATCTCGCTCGTCCGCAAACAAAAGCCAACCCAAGCTGACAAGTTCGAGTCGGCTAGTTCTTTACAATTCCACTGCTACGACCTTTTCGATAGCAAACAACCAAGCTTATCGTTTATCGACCGTACGCTTCAAATAACTAGCTATCAAAGTTTATACAAATGGCGTTCTATTCAACTTGTTGATACGCAAGTTGTATTCAGCGATAAAGATGTTCAAAAGTTTCACAAACAAAATAAACAAAACAAATATGAAGGCTCAATGCTACGCAACAACAACTCTTACGACCAACGACGATCAAACAACTTACAAAAAGTCAAAGACTGGTCAGACACTGAGATTACGATTACTGGCTTCGTCGAAGGTAAAGGCAAGTTCAAAAGCGGTCTTGGTAAATTCCTCGGTGTTGATTCAGACAATCGAGTAGTTGAAGTGCCTTGGCCTACTCTTACAATACAACAACGTAAAGATATATGGGCTACGCGTGACGACCTTATTAATAAACAACTAACCTTCGAATACTTCGAGCGTACACCATCCGGTGCATATCGTTTTCCTCGAGCTAAAGCAATGCGTAATTATGAATAGATCACTAGTAGATAGTGCATGGAATTGTGTGTGCGGCGCACTAAATGCTGGCAACCTTTTATTCTGTGCTAAATGTAATAAAGAAAAAAATGCGTAGATTATTATTTAACATGACTCTTGCTAATGAGATTAGTGAAGAAGCAATGCATAAAATATTAGATATTTATTATGGCAGGTAATAAATATAACTATACAGAATCCACCCAACCTAAGATGCTATACACATTGCAGTACACTGGTGCTCAAGGCGATATAGTATCTTTAACGGGTGACTATAAACAAATTATCAATCACATTTTAAAAACAATTTAATGAGCTACAAAATATACAACCATTTAGTTTCTAGTAACGAAAAAGTAAGTAAAACAATTAAAGACTTTAGAAAAAATGATAGTAAAAATAGGAAACCTAAAAGTGTATTGCACTCGAAAACGAGATCATAAGTCTTATCTTTTTCGCAGAATAATGGAATTAAGAACTGAAGTTATTGATGAAGTATTAATTGGTACACAAAATAATAGAATACCTGTTAAGCTTTTAAAAGAAAAAGCAAGACTTATTAGAAAGTACAGTAGAAGATTAAAATTAATAAATATATGAAGTGGTACAGCCATTCAACATACAAACAACATTTAAAGAGTCTTGATATATATGAAAGAATTGACGCAATAAAAGCTCCCTATATAGAGTGGCCTAAGTCGTTAGCAAACATATTTGAAAGATCTTACCCGAGGGTAGGTGTACTTGACCTTACTGATTTAATTCAGGAAGGTTATGTATCTTTTTATAAAGCATGGAATAAGTTAGATTGGGAACTTATAAATTCTAGAGCAGAAACAGAAAAACCTGGTATAATTACAAACTATTTAAAATTGAACATCAAAAACGGAATTAGAAGAGCCATAGCTCGCGATAGAGACACTATTAGAATTCCCGAGGCTTATTACACTACTAGCCCACACGGAGACGCCCACGGAGGTAAATATGATAATAACTATCAAACAGATATTTTTTTAACACAAACATTTTCATCATTTTTTAACCAATATTATTTAGATGTTGCCGATGAACCTTATAACTACGACCAAGAGCTGCTAAACGACTTCTTACATACAGTTATGGACAATGAACTTAAAGGACAAGAGAAACAAGTTTTATGTGCATTTTTTGGTATAGACGAACCTTATGATAAGAAAGCATCGGTATCTAAAATAGCCGAACGGTTTCATAGATCTGAAATATGGGTTAAGAAAATAAAAGCTAACGCTTTGAAAAAGATGACAAAACCACACGTTAAAGAAATAATTGAAAAATACTTGGAAGAATAGTATACTTTTTCCTTTTTTTATGTAATATATATTATAACTAAATACTTATGAATACACATACAAATGTAGACTACGACATCGAAGATGACTCTATAGACAGAGGTGATGCGACAAATACAACTGAGGGCTTAAGTTACTATAACATAGACCTTAAAGATAGTCCTTCGGACATTGAAACCTTAAACATAAAGGTTGAGCAAGACTATCATAATTCGTACTATAATACTAGAACAAAGTCTTATGGTTCAAGAACAATTAAACTCGCTAATAAGGATTGGCACAAATTAAATAAAGTATGAAACTACACGAAAAATTAAGTTTAATCCAATCGGAATTTAAAGCAAAAAAATCGCGCTTTAATAATTTCGGTAAGTACAACTTCCGGTCTGCTGAAGACATATTGGAAGCATTGAAACCTTTTAATAAACAGCATGGTGTTTATTTTACCGTAAGTGAAAGAATTGTAGTTGCAGATACAGAGTTTCCTATTATGGAATCAATTGCAACTATATCTGACGGTACGGATGCTATACAAGCTATAGCTATTGTAGGTGTTGATTTAGCTCAGAAGGGTATGCAAATGCCTCAAAAGTTTGGTAGCGCATCTAGTTATGGTAAAAAATATAGTTTAGGAAATTTACTATTAATTGATGATACTGCAGACGCTGACGCTACTAATAGTCATGGTAAAGGCGCTATTAACAGAACAATACCAGGAAGCGGTAATGCTTTTGGAAAAACAAAACCAGAAATTACAGATGCAAACATTGATAAAGCTAAAAAGTTTTTAGCTAATGGTGGTAAAGTAGAAACCTTACAGCAAACATATTTAATGAGTGCTGATATATTAAATAAATTAAAGAATGGATAAACAAGAGATATTAGACAAACTGCGTGATGATAATCATTATTACGGTGAATTCGGTAAAACTTATTTAAGTAACAGTGACATTATGGCGTTGTTAAATAATCCTCTTGATTTCAAGAAGCAGTCGCCTCCTACAACACCTATGGTTATTGGAGGTTACTTTCACACATGCATCCTTGAGCCTCATAAGCTTGACAAGTACAAAATAGTTAAAGCATCAACACGTAATACGAAAGTTTACAAAGAAATCGCAGGTAGCGACATCTGTCTTTTAGAAAAAGAAGCGGACGACATACAGTTAATGCGAGAAATTGTATTAGAGAATGAATTGTTTCAAGATCTTATACAAGAAGGTAATGTTGAATATGAAGTACCTGGCTTAGTAGAGCTTGAGGGTATGACGTGGAAAGGTAAGGCTGATATCGTTAACCACACTCACCAATTGGTTATAGATTTAAAAACAACAGGTGATATTAATAAATTTACTAATTCCGCTTATCGTTTTAATTACGATAGCCAAGCATATATTTATTCAAAAATGTTTGGGTACGATTTAGTTTTTATAGTTATTGACAAAAAGACTCATCAGTTAGGTCTGTTTGACTGTAGCGATAAATTTATTCAATCTGGTATGAATAAAGTTTCAAGTGCAGTGCAAATCTATGAAGATTACTTTGTTAATGGCGACGGCGATTTTAGCCAACATTATATATCGAAAACACTTTAATACTAATTTAAATTTAATTTTATGGCAAGAACAAGAAAAAGAACTTGTGACGTTACAGGAGTAACTACAAGTATGAACAATTTTTACAGCAACCAATCACATGTTAAAGCTGTAGATAATCTACGTAGATCAAGTGGAGCTACGAAAAAACAAATGCGTACAATGTTTAACAATTTAACAACTTACTAATGGCAAGTATTATATCAGCTAATATTGATTTAACTAAAGTAGATAAATCAAAGATTTATGAAGGTAAGAAAGGTAAGTACTACCCTATTACAATAGTTCTTAATGATGAATTGGGACAGTTTGGAGATTCCGGTTATATACAAACCGAACAAACTAAAGAAGAGCGCGATGCTAAATCACCTAAATCATTTTTAGGTAATGTAAAAGTTGTGTGGTCTAACGGATCTAATGTAGGAGCAGCCCCCAGAGAAGGCGAACCTCAACAGCAACAGCAGAATTCTTCACAGCCTAGCCCGGGGCCAGATCTACCATTTTAATGGATAGTGGAGAATATATAACAAAAGTCGTTGATAAGGACGGCAATGTTACATTGGTAGAAGATTAACACAACTCTTTAAATAGAAGATATATGATAACAGATGAGATCAATGGATTTGTGATTGACACATTCAATCAATACGATCTTGAAGCTGGAAAGAAAGAGGGTGTATGTCCTAAGTGTTCAGCCGATAGAAAACCTGAGAATCGCAAAGCTAAATGTGCTATGTATGATTGGGAACGTGGTCTCGGTACCTGTATGAATTGCGATGAAGTTTTTCAGCTACACACATTTAAACGCAAAGGAGGTGCTGATAAAGAATATGTTTTACCTAAATGGAAAAACAATACTGATTTAAGTGCTGCTGCTGTTAAATGGTTTGAAGATCGCGGTATTTCACAAAAAACCCTTACTAATATGAAAATTAGTGAGGGTTCTGAGTGGATGCCTCAGGTCTCTAAAGAAGTAAACACAATACAGTTTAATTATTTTATTAATGATCAATTAATTAATACTAAATATAGAGATGGTAGAAAAAATTTCAAACTTGTTAAAGGAGCAGAAAAAGTATTTTACAACATCAATAACGTTGTTGGTCATGACTGGTGTGTTATTGTGGAAGGCGAAATGGATGCCCTCTCTCTTTATGACGTTGGGATCACTAATGTTGTATCTGTACCCAACGGTGCTACTCTTAACCGGCTTAATCTTGATTATCTTGATAACTGTATTGAATATTTTGAGGATAAACAAAAGATTATACTCGCTACAGATTCTGATGAAGCTGGTCAAAACCTACAACAAGAACTTATACGTAGGTTTGGCGCGGAGGTATGCTGGATGGCAGATTTCGGCGTTCATAAAGATGCTAATGATATGCTTATGGCTGATGGGCGCAACGCTGTTATCAATGCTATACATAATGCCAAAGCTGTCCCACTTGAAAATGTAGTAACTGTAAACGATATAAACGATGAACTTGAGGAATTTATTCATGAAGGGTTTAAGCCTGGCTTCCAAGTCGGTCTTGATAACTTCGATAGCATATTTAGTACTTACACAGGACAATTCATCACCGTTACAGGTGTGCCTAGCTCTGGTAAGTCTGATTTTGTTGATAGAATGGCTGTGGGTTACCAAATGAAGTATGGCTGGAAAACAGCCTTTGCTTCACCAGAAAACAAACCAACATTTTTACACACCCATAAATTAATAAGAAAGATAGGAGGTTGGATGCCTAAACAAGAAGATCTAGGTAGTGATAAATGGAAAGACTGTTGGAATGTAGTAAATGATAACTTTTATTTTATAGAGTCTGAACGTTATGACCTTGAAGCGGTTCTTAAAAAAGGTGCCGAACTAGTGAAGCGTAAAGGTATTAAATGTTTAGTTATAGATCCATTTAATAAAGTTAAGCTGAAAGGCACGGCAACGATGTCGATACCTGATGCTACTATGGAATACTTAGCGCAAATAGAAACGTTTGCTAAAAAATATGACGTGCTTGTTATCGTTGTTGCTCACCCCACTAAAATGTACAAGAAAGATGATGGGACCATGGATGAACCAACAATGTACTCTATTAAAGGAGGAGGCGAATGGTATGATGCTAGTTACCACGGATTACTAGTTCATAGAAATTATGGTAACAATACTGTAAAAGTTAAAGTGCTTAAAGTTAAATTTCAAAACTTAGGTGAGAATCAAGCTGAAGCGCATTTTAAATGGAATCATGTATCTGGTGATTATATACCAGTAACTGATCCGTCGGATCATAACTTACCTTGGGAATAATGGCATGGAAATCTAAACCGCCTAAAGGTTATATAGGCTTAAACACCGGATTCGTAGCTAACGCTGAGGAATTAAAGTGGCAAAAGTTTTGTATAGATAATGATATAATAATATCACCCGAGCCAACATCAAGAGGTATGTATCCACAAGAATGGAGAATAGCAGTATCATTTATGCCTAACTTTAGAAAAGTTTATAAAACGCCAACTGTATATATAAAAGAAAACATTTGGCAAGAAACATTTAAAACAATGAAATATTATTATGACAAGAAACATTCAGGATGAGTATAGAGGATTACTATCATCACTGGTCCACGGTGGAAAACCGAAAGAGGATCGCACGGGGACTGGGACAAGATCAGTCTTTGGACGAATACTACGCCATGATATGTCAACAGGATTTCCTTTGCTCACAACAAAAAAAATATTCTGGAACAACGCGGTAACTGAATTGCTATGGATACTACATGGCAGAACAGACGTTAAGTATCTAAATGACAATGGTGTAAAATACTGGAATGCTGATTACGAAAGATCTGGTAGAACAGACGGCACTTTAGGGCCAGTGTATGGGTCTCAATGGCGTAACTTTAATGGTGTTGATCAATTAAAACAATTAATTCGTGAGATAAAATCCAATCCTTCTTCTAGAAGATTAATGATTAATGCTTGGAATGCTGGTGCTATACACGAGATGGCGCTACCTCCCTGCCATTACGGATTTCAAATTTATATAAATGATGGAAAAATGGATCTTATGTGGTTACAGCGATCAGCTGATGTATTTCTTGGACTTCCTTATGATTTTGCTATGTATGGGTTATTATTACTTATGCTTGCGAAAGCAGCTGGATGTGTCCCCGGTGAGCTACTTGTTTCCCTTGGTGACTGTCATCTTTACAATAATCATATCGATCAAGCTAAACAACAATTGGATCGTAGTTTTAGAAAACTTCCTTTTGTTAGCGTTGATAGGGGACTTGCTATTATTGGAGGAGAAATAACTATACCAACTAAAGAAATGATTAATATATCAGGATATGACCCACACCCAGCAATCAAAGCAGAACTCAACGTCGGAGTATAAGCCATGGTTTTCAAAAACAAACTATATGGCTCAGTTCTTAAACGAGCACAGCAGAGAGATAATTAAAAAATTAAACAATGAACATAAAAATTCCAACAGGTAAGTATAAAATTTACCATATACCAGGTATAAAAGTAGGTTGCACTACTAATATACAGAAGCGTGTTATTGAAACACAGGGGTATAGAGAAGGTGAATATGAAATACTGTTTGAGACTAATGATATTGTAGAAGCTTCTGAAGCAGAAAAAACACTACAAAAAGATCTTGGTTATAAAATTGATAGACAATTATATAAAGATTTATTTAAAAAATCAAACAAAATGACAAAGTGCACATCATCTGAAGCAACAACAACCTTTAAGATTTCTAAAAACGAAATCAATGCAAAGTTTTTAAACAATATAGAAATAAAAAATGGGTACGGAACGTATGTCTTGGACAATGAGGCTAAAACTGAGTGGATTATATCTAATGTACATGGTAGTCAGTTTGGTCCTGGTACCTGCTACGTATATAATAAAGTTTTATCACAAGCAAAGCCTTTCCAAAAAACAAAGGAAATGAATAAAACAGGTGGTCAGTTTATCTTTCCTCTAATTAGAGAATGGGCTACTGATCGTGGTATATACGATAAAGGCGATAGCAAAACTCAATATATCAAGCTTCAAGAAGAAGCAGGTGAACTAGCTCAAGCTTTACTTAAAGATGATAGACCTGAGATAATAGACGCTATAGGCGATATGGTGGTTGTTTTAACCAACTTAGCAGCTCTAGAAGGTTTACATATAGAAGATTGTATTGAGTCCGCCTACGATGTTATAATCAACAGGAAAGGTAAAATGATTAATGGAACATTTGTAAAAAATAACTAATGAAAATAACTACACAAGACCAAATAGTAAAACAAGTAATTAAAAAACTTGATGAGCGTAGCAACGTAGGTTATAAAAAGTATGGTGTAACTTTACACGATGATACACCTTCACTACATAAGTGGCTAAATCATATACAAGAAGAGTTACTTGATGCATGTAACTATATTGAAAAGCTTAAGCATGAAACCACTGATGTATTAGCTGATAAGATACTTAAAGATTATCTTGAAGAAGAATCTACATTCAGTAACGTTAGTGATCCTGGTCCACCTGATGGATTTGGTACTACAACCACTTCTATCTATCCAGGTGATATTAAAGTAACTTATGACAAAATGTAATTATGAAGCGAAGAAGCAAAAAAAGAGGTCCAGTTGTAGCTAAAAAAACAACTTTTGATGGGATTAATTTTGCATCTGGATTAGAAAAGTATACATATATAGCTCTTAAAAAAGAAAAACTATTTGAATATTATGAAGGTGAAGTTTTCCAGTTGGTCGAAGGATTTAGTTTTAAGAATAAAGCTTATGAAAAACAAGCCAACGGGAAAGGTGATTTTACTAACCGAGGGGAGAAAAAAATACTGGGAATTAAGTATACACCTGACTTCACAGGAAAAGACTACATAATAGAATGCAAGGGAAGAGCAAATGAATCCTTCCCTTTAAGATGGAAACTATTTAAGCAATGGATGATAAACATGGAAGACTCGCGCACGCTTTACAAGCCGCAAAATCAAAAGGACGTAGATATGATGATTCAGATAATGAAAGAAAAAAGAAAAAAGAATCCTCTTTACACTACAAGCGCCGTAAATTAGATAAAGATGTTAAGAAATATACCAAACATCATAACAAAATTAACTCAGAAGAAATTGAACGAATTGGAAGACAGCATGGATTTTTCATTGGGTAGCTACCATAATGAAAAGATAGAATATCATATGAGAATGTTAAATTACTACTTAAAAGAACAAAACAATGAAGAACTGGGAACTTAGTATAGGTTTGTATCCAGGCATCTTATTTGGTGTTAGAACTTATATAGAAGAAACATTTAAAGAACACGTATTATATCTTCCTTTTTGTATAGAAATATGTTTAACTATTGAAGATTAAATTATTACCTAAAAAAATAAATGAATGAGCACAGCAACAAGAAAGCAATTAGAAAGCAGCGTCAGGGAGATTGGCAGCGTACTCCAACAAGTGATTGGAGAATTAGGAAATCTGAAAGATCTAGCGATTGGTACTATGACAGTGGTCAAAGAGCTCCCCGGTTACGAGAATGCGCTAGAGACGATGAAGACTAAGCAAGAAGAAAAGGATAAAGAAAAAGATGAAGAAACTAAATTAGAATTATAAATGGGATTATTTGATGAAAGAATTGCATACAAACCATTCGAATACCCCGAGTACTATACTGAGGGATGGCTTAAACAAGCTCAAGCATTCTGGCTACATACCGAAATACCTATGTCAGGTGACCTTAAGGATTGGAACGAAAAGTTAACAGATAAAGAAAAGCACTTAGTAGGTAATATTCTTTTAGGGTTTGCTCAAACAGAATGTGCTGTTTCAGATTACTGGACACAAAAGGTTGTAGGCTGGTTTCCTAAGCACGAAATACAGCAGATGGCTATGATGTTTGGTAGTCAAGAAACCATACATGCTGTTGCTTATAGCTATTTAAATGAAACATTAGGACTAGAAGACTATGAAGCGTTTTTACACGAGCCTGCTACGATGGAAAGATTTGATAATCTTGTTGCTACTACTGATAATAACACCCGGAGCATTGGTAAGAGTCTCGCAATTTTCTCTGCGTTCGCTGAAGGCGTATCGCTTTATAGTGCTTTTGCTGTTCTTTATAGTTTTCAGTTACGTAATTTACTTAAAGGTATAGGTCAACAAATGAAATGGTCTGTAAGAGACGAATCTCTTCACAGTAAAATGGGTTGCCAATTGTTTAGACAAATGTGTGAAGAAGATAAAGATCTTTTACAAACCTGTAGAGAAGACATAACAACAGCTGCAACAGCAATGTTAGTTGCTGAAGAAGCTTATATTGACAAAATGTTTGAAATGGGTGATGTTGAAGGTATAAAAGCTTATGACTTAAAACAATTTATTAGAAAAAGATTAAATGAAAAACTTACAGAACTCGGCTACATCGACCTCGGGCAGTACTTTGCATACGACGAAGCAGGCTCAAATAACCTCGAATGGTTTTATCACCTTACAGGTGGGGTCACTCATACTGATTTTTTCGCTGTTCGTCCTACTGACTATTCGAAAGCAGGTGAAGGAGAAGATTTTGAAGATATGTGGGATTAATGAAGAGCTTTAAGCTTAGTAGGTTAGTTAAAGACAGAAGACTAACCGTTAATGAAAAGTTATCAGGTCGTTTAGGGTATATGGGAACAGCTTTTATAATGATAGGACCTTATATATTAAGTTACGGAAATCTTGGGGCTATAAGCTATATAATTGGGGGCATCCTATGTACACCTCAAGTAGTAGTAGCTAAGCAATGGAACTTAGTTGCAGTAAATGTGAATGTAATAATAGGATATATAATTTATTTAATAACAAATGGATAGAATAAAAGATTACGCAAGAAGTAAATACCCAATGAAGTTTAAAAATAAAACAATAGAGGTCATAGAAGAAGATAACTTTTATAAAGTTTTTTATAAAGATGGTAGCCCAATTTTTTTAAGTAAAGATATACAATTATAATATGTGGAATAATGAATGGAAAAAAGGAATCGACTACCCAGAATGGGGTGATACCGAAGTCTACAAGAAAACAATTGGAGGTAGCTATCTCGTTGACGAAGAAACGCCTAGAGATGCTTACAAGCGAGTTAGCAGAGCTGTCTCAAAACGACTCTACAAACCAGAGCTAGAAGAAGTATTCTTTGACTACATCTGGAAGGGGTGGTTGTGTTTAGCCTCTCCGGTTTTATCTAACACAGGCACTGATCGTGGTTTACCTATCAGTTGCTTCGGCATAGATGTTGCTGACTCTATAGCTGATATTGGAACAAAAAATTTAGAAATGATGCTCTTAGCTAAACATGGCGGCGGTGTAGGAGTAGGTATTAATATGATCAGACCCGCAGGAGCCAGAATTACAGGTAATGGAACTTCAGACGGAGTTGTCCCTTTTTGCAAAATCTACGACTCAACTATACTCGCGACCAACCAAGGTGCTGTTAGAAGAGGAGCTGCATCAGTTAATATCAATATTGAACACCCTGACTTCCTCGATTGGATTGAAATTAGGGAACCTAAAGGAGACGTCAACAGGCAATCTCTTAACCTACATCAGTGTGCTGTCATTGGCGATAAGTTTATGCGACAACTTGAAACGGGAGATCAAGAGGCGCGACAAAAGTGGAGTAAGCTTATCCAAAAGCGCAAAGCCACTGGCGAACCATATATCCTTTTTAAAGGCAACACAAACAAAGCTAATCCAGAGGCTTACAAAGCGAACGGATTAAAAGTTCATATGACTAATATATGCAGTGAAATAACATTACATACTGATGAAAGTCACAGTTTTGTTTGCTGCTTATCATCTTTAAACCTTGAAAAATACGACGAATGGAAGGATACAAACTTGGTATACGATGCGACATGGTTCCTGGACGGTGTCCTGGAAGAGTTCATACAGAGAGCGAAGGGGCTAAGGGGGTTCGAGAATTCTGTAAGGTCAGCTGTCAAGGGACGGGCACTAGGGTTAGGAGTGTTGGGATGGCACAGCTTACTACAGAAGAACGGGATCGCTTTCGAAGGGTTAATGGCACAGTTCAAAACCCGAGAAATATTTTCAAAGATAAAGATTGAAACTGAGCGTGCATCAAGAAAATTAGCTGAAGTTTATGGCGAACCTTTATGGTGTGCGGGTACTGGTATGCGAAACACTCATTTAAGAGCTATAGCGCCAACCGTATCGAACTCTAAATTATCTGGTAACGTTTCACCAGGTATTGAGCCTTGGGCTGCTAACGTGTTCACAGAACAGTCCGCTAAAGGAACGTTTATTAGGAAGAACAAAGAACTTAAAAAAGTATTAAGAAAAATTGGAATTGACAATAAAGAAACTTGGGAAAAGATTATGGCAGATGGTGGATCCATTCAAGACATTAAAGAACTCGATGGATGGTTTTACGATCACCAAGGAAGACTTACCCAAGAGCATGAGGAAGATTACGAAAAAGTAAAGAATGTATTTAAGACATTCAAAGAAATCAATCAATTAGAATTAGTAAAACAAGCGGGGATTAGACAGGACTATATAGATCAGTCTGTTAGTTTAAATTTGGCTTTCCCCTCTGAAGCTACTCCTAAATGGATGAATGCTGTTCATATGGAAGCATGGAAGCGTGGTGTAAAAACGTTATACTATACACGTACCGAATCTGTATTAAGAGGTGATATTGCGGCAGCTGCAATGGATCCTGATTGTTTAAGCTGCGACGGATAAATTAATTAATTAAATATTATTATGGCTAAAAAGTTTACATTTGCAGATGCAAAATTACGTATTAAAGAATTAGAAGATCAAGTTAAAGAGCAGCTTGATGCGATAGATTTGAATACAGACGATCACATTTATACTACTGAAGAAAACAAGGTGATTAAATTCTTAAAAGTCTGGGGCTTTGTTGGTCCAGTTATAACAGGAATTATAGTATATGTCTTAATGGCATAAAACATAAAAAGGGGACTCCAATTACGGGGTCCCCTTTTTTATTTAGTATAGCTTTCGCTTTACAGCACTCGTGGAAGGTTCTGCATTATATGCAACTTTTTCCCACGGTAAAGATTTATGGCCCTCTATATAAGATTTACCCTTGTATTTAATCTTACCATTTACACGTGCGTACTTTGCATCATTCCAATAAACATATTTATCATCATAATCAAGCTTACCGCTTTTCATATCTTCCATATGCTGTTCTTCATGAGCAACTGTCTTCTCGTGTTCAACAGGAGATAGATTGGGGTCTATCTCTATTGTACCATCTCTATTAGCCACTCCGGCTACACCATTTGCTAATTTCTTAGTAGGTGATTTTAATCTATCCTCTTTTTTCTTTCTTAGTCTTTCAAGCTTAGCTGCTCTTTTTTCTTCTCTAGTTTTTGGCTTATTAGATTTAGCTTTTTGTATACCTAACTCCCATTCGCTCCAGCCTAAAGTTAAAAATACTTTTTCCCAAGCCTCTGTTTGCTCGTTCATTACTGCTTCTAAATTTTGGGCTTTCCTAATAACTCTATCTAGCGGATACCCAGCGAATGATGCTATATTGCCTGTTATTTCTAAAACAGGATTATCGAGCTTAACTTCAAAAGGGTCTTTTTCAATTTGTTTATGGTTATATTTATATATATTACCAATTGCAACAATGTCCTTTAACTTAGTATTAAGTGGTGGAGATATTGCGGTGGCTTCTAAAGCCAGCTTATAAGCATTGTCAATTCTACCTCTTTTTTCTATTTGCTCGTTAGCTTCTGCTAATACGGAATATATTGAACCAATAACAGCCCCTGGGTTACCAAGAGATTTAGCATAAGAAGTTAAAATTCTTTCAATAGCTGTAATCGTTTTTTCTTCAAGCTTATCTTCTTCATCATCGCTAAACATTGAAGCAAATAAAGCAGTTTGCAAAGCGTTAAACAACATCGCTTGTCCAGCGGTATAATAAAACACGGATTGTAAATCCTTACGCACTTGATTCATTCCTCCTTTAGCTTTAGATCTTCCTGAGGCTACATCTTGTAGTAATCTTTTTCCTTTACGCGCATATTGAAAAGGTGTATTAGCAAAAGCGTAAATTATTTTACCAATAGACGATGCTTGTATTTCAGAAATTTTTGAAGGGTCCGAAGACTGTTGAGTTTCTTCAGCTGAATCCTGCCAGTCTTTTAAAGCTTGCGTTTCTGCATCTTCTTTACTCATTCCTTCTTTCATCAAAGCGTTAGCTCTATTACGATAAAAAGCAGCACCACCTAAAGCAATAGCAAAGCTATCTGCATATCTTGTTGGTAAGAAACCTTTTTGTAAAAGTTTATTTAAAAAGCTTTCTTGATCTTCTGCAATTTCATCAGCAAGAACGTCAAACTTAGCTCCATCTCTACGATTAGAAAGATAATCACTATTCCAAAGCTTATTGTAATCTTCTTGCCATTGTACTTGATTTACAAAAGCAGCAGTAGCTTTAAATAAATTATTGTCTTTTTGGCCGATAAAGTTTAAAGAAGATAAAAGTTGTAAGGCTGCAGACCGCGTGTTAAAAAACATTGTTGTTGCAACAGATTTATTAATCCAGCTTAAAAATTTATTAGATTGAGCATCTGTTGAAACTCTATTACGCCCCGATTGCATACGCTTTAAACTATTCTGTAGCGCTTGAACATAGCTTTTCCCAAAAACATTCTCTATCTCCTGTAGGTTATCTTTGTTAAATATTGCAGCTACGTTTTGAGAAAATGTTTCTAAATGCTTAGTTCTAGTACCACTTTGGATAGCATCGTAAATAGATTTATTAAGTGGAACCCCTCTCCAGTTTTTATTATAAGCTATATCATAGTTAGCCGCTACTTCGTCTGCTAAGTACTTAGCTTCTGCGTTTGCTTCAACAGCACCAATCATTCTATCTAAATATTCTTGTTTAAGTACGTCAACCTCAACACCGGCTTTTACCCAGTTGTAAACTTTAATTGCATCACCCATTGTATAAGGCGTACCTTCAATGTTTTCATCTAACTTAACCTTTGCTTGTTCTTTTATTTGTACAAACTTTTTAGACAACTGAAGTATTTCAGCTTCTGCAGCTGCAACAGCATCTGAGTAAGGCTTTAATATTGTTGAATTAAAGAACTTCTTAGCTGCAACTCCAGCAGCGCCATCAGGTAAAAAAGCATATAATAATCCTTTTATATCTTCAGCGTTAGATGGTATAAACCATTTAGATGGTCGCTTTCCTGTAGATTTTTTATTATTTAAAATTTTACGGAAATTACGTTCCATTCCCTCTGTACGATTAGACTCTTTTATTTTAGAATCTTCTTCTGCTAATTTTTGATCGAGCTCTTTGCTTGTTTTGCTGTCATCAGATTTGCTATACACCCCCGCATCTTTTAGTGTTTTAATCTTATTTTGACGGTTTTGTTCGTTTTTAATTGCATTTTCATTTGCAATAGCTAACGCAATTGTTGCACCTGTTGGTTCTTTCTTAACCTCGGTTACAGCTTGTTTAGCGAAATCTAACCACTCTTGTTGGGACATATAGTCTTGTACTTTTTTGTACCCAGCTTCAAGCGCTTTAGCAAGGCTTTTAGAGCCTTTATAAGCCAGTTTAGTGGCTCTTAACCCCCCAATTAATACATTTATAGGTACAGCCGCAAAGTTAGCCTGTAGAGCTCCTTTTGGCCCTAAATAATCTTCTAGTTTACCTATTGCTCTATCAATTAAAGTTTCAATGTTATCCTCCAATTTTTCTTTTACAACTTCATTAGATGCCGCAATAGCGTCAGGTGTTTCTGCACTTTCTGCATCAAATTCCTGAGCCATTGTTTGTCCTGTTTCTATATTAAGCTGGTCATTAAGGTTTACGCCAGATTCAGCCATCCTTATTATTGGGTTTTCAAAAATAAGATAGCCTTTAGGCATTCCTGAATCAAGCTTTGCATCATCTATTTTTTGATCGTCGGCTTTTGAAAGTTGAGTTTGGTAGTAATTTTTTCTTATAAAAGGCTCTATTAAATCAGCTTTATTGTTTTTAATAGCCCACATCATGATTTTACCTATATAAGAAGCGGGTGGCTGATGCTCTTCTCTGTATTCTTCACCAATCCGTTGCTTACCGCTTTTACCGTATGCAAAACTTTTTGAAATATACTCAAAAGGAGCAGCCACTTTTATAAAACCCTCTGTTGCTTGGTAAGCTGAAGTAATAAACAAAAAAGCGTCTTCAATAGGCAGATTGTGTTTATGAACAGCTCCAGTAAGAATTTTCATGGAAGTTATTAAAAAGTCCATATTTTCTTTCATTCTTTGAGCGTTTTTCTTTAAAAAATCCGCATCAAGTCTAGCTCCTTTAGGAATTGTAACTCTTTTTGAACTTAATCCAGGATACAACTTATCGTTTTCTTTAGCTATTTCCATAGCTTGTTTAAAGAAACCATCATTAGTAGATGAAAACAATCCGCCCCTATCTTGCCTAGGTAAAATTAAGTTTTCCTCTTGAGCTTTTTTAAATTCTGGAGTACCTTTTTCTACCTCTTTTCCGTTCTTTAATTTGTAGTATTTTGTGCCATTTCTTTTAACGTATTCTGCTCCAAAATTTGCAAAACCAGCTTTTTGTAAAAGTATGCTTGGTATTTTAGCTATTTTAACAAAATTGAGTATAGCTTTTTGCCTTTTTGTTAGTTTTTCATAATTATTTTCTGCGTTTGTATTATCTACTGAAACTCTTTCTGTGCCTAATATTTTATCAATATTACCGGCGTCTCCCTCGTCCGCTAATCTTCTTAATTCTTCTAATGCTTCAGGCGCGGTATTTTGTAAATCACGCTCTTCTTTTGTTTTGGCTTGCATTTCGTCAGCAGCATCTTCAACTTCTTGTTTTTGTGTTAAACCAAATCTTTCACGGGTATCAGCGTCATTCTCTAATAAATCCTGGGCATACTCTGCTCCAATAGCTTTAGCTAGGTATTGAGGTAGTTGTTTTTTTACACGATCATTAATAGTACTCAAACCTAGCCCTTCCTGGTCTCTACCTAAAAAGTAATCAACAAACGCCTCTTTAGTAGGAGCTTCTATTCCCCAGCTTTGAAAAGTTTCATTGCGTGTGGCTTTAGCCATTGAGCTTTGAGGCATTGCATCCCATATTGTTCCCGCAAATTGTTCCATAAAAGCTTCACGCTCTTTTGGCTTAGGAATTAAATCACGGATGTCATTAAATATATCGTTGTTTATAGTATTTACAAGATCATTTAAAAACTTTTTGTCATCAACTTTTTTAGCAGTAGATAAAGCTTTTTTAGCTGCATTACGTACTTTATTAATAAGTTCATCTGACAAGCCCAATTTTTTAGCAAATCTAGGCCCCTTAATTGAAGATATTTTAATTTCAACTTCATCTGCAGCTAGCTCTCTTGATTCTTGAGTATCTAAACTTTTTCCACCAACTGTAGCTTGTTTTCCAATTTTAGTATCTACAATGCGTTTTGCTCTGTTTTCTAAATTTCTAGATAAATAAGTTGTTAGTAGTTGACCTTTGTCTGGGTTGTAACTTTCATATAAACCAAACAACGAAGAAGCTGGGTTGTTTGTATCCCCTGTGGTTAACTGATTTTTAAAATCTTGCTTAGTCATACCAGATTCTTTAAACTCTGGGTTTTGTCTAAACATTTTATTTACTATACCATCAACTAGGTCTTGTGTGTTTGGTATAACAACATTAAAAAAGGTGTCATTGCTAGGATCTTTAGCATAAGCATTGTTAATAGCATTTGCGTTTTTAACAGTTCTTTCAGATACATCTTCAGGAGTTGCTTTTTCAGCTTTTGCTTGAATGTTTTCAGATATTCCTTTTATTCTATTTTGGGCTTCTAAATATTTTTCTTTATATATATTTAAAGATTCAGCATATTCTTTTGCATCAAGTTCTTCTTTTTTGTTTTGTATATTTTTTACTTTATTAATATACTTTCTTTTTAAATCCTCTAGTTCTGTTATTTTTTCAAATTCAGAATCTTCTGCAAAATTCATTATTGAATTTGCTTTTTCATCTAAAGATTCTAACTCTTGAACTTTGGTTTTTATTTTTTCGCTTAAAGCCTCTTTTAATTCAGGCTCGTTAGCTTCCATTCTTTTAATATTTAATTCAGAAATTTCGTCTACTATATCTTCCATTTTGCCGCCATCAATAGCTACACGAGTATTTCTCATTTTTCTCCAAAGTCTAGCTCCTCCTTTTTTAGCTCCTTTACCTCCGAGTCCAAATACTGCCGTACCAGCTGCTGATGATATAAAAGTATCTTTAGCGTTTTCAAAGGTATATTGCAACCCTTCTATCACGGCGTCATCTAAGTTTTCTCCTGCAGCTAAGGATGAATTTACACCTTCTGGAAACAATTGAACTACTTCAGTAAAACCTTCTTTACCAGATGTTAAACCTAATCTTGCTACTTTTGCTATAACATTTTTTCCAGCAGTAGAGGTCATTAAGTATTTATTAATACCTTTAAAACCAATATATTCAGGGATCATAGCTATACTAGCAGCGACCAAAGGAACTAGCATCTCGGCTTCATCTTCTTCTATTAGCTTATTTACAGCTTCTTCTTGGGATAAACCTTCGTCTTTGTACTTTTCTTCTGCTTTTATAACGTTGTAATCTGTAATAAAAGATGGAATCATTTGTAAACCAGTAGCAGTAACTCCCGCTGCAACCCCACCAGCTGGACCAGCAACTGCGGTACCGCCTATAGCAGCTATAGTGGTTGGTATAACAGATTGACCAACTTGTGTTGCATCTCCTACTAGTCCAGCAATTGCACCTAATAAACCTTCAGAGTCATCATCTGTAATAGAAGGCATTTCTTTTTGCAAGTTTTGTATATCAGAAAGTGATTTAAGCTCTTTTTTAGCTTTATCTTCTGATTCCTTAGTGTCACTAATTTTATCCATTGCTATTGCATAAGCGGCTGATGCTTGCTGAAATCTAGCTATGGTAGAAGGACCTGGAATACCACCAACACCGTCTGCCCCAAACACGTTATAGCTCCAATTTTTAAATCTTTCTACACCATTACCAAGAATTCCTTCTTTGAGGTCTTCTACGTGTTCGTCAAACCCTTTATTTTTTTGTTCTTCTAGCTTTAAAGCAGCCTGGTCAATATTTTTAAGGGTAAACTTTTTATTATTTCTTAATAAATTTTGACTAATTCCATAAGGTAATTGTTTTTTTTCTTCGATACTTATTTCATTATCCTCTAATAATTCCAAAGAACCATTTACCGACTGCAAATCCAACTCGCTTTGTTGGTCTGCTGCTACAGCCGCAGTCTCCTCCGCAACAGCGTTTGTCTTTCCCAGACTGTCTAAATAATTTTGTTTATTATTTTTATAGTCTTTTATAAAAATGTCTACAGTTTGCTCTTTCTCTCCACCTGCTCGCATTCTTTCAACAAATCCATCTACTTCCCCTTCTTCAAAAGTGTATTCATAACCTTTATCAGATTCTTCATTAGCTGCGTTAGCTTCCCAATCAGTCGTGAATTGCTTTATAGTGTCTTCTGATTCACCTCCAGCGCGCATTCTATCGATGTAACCTTGTAGTTCTTCGTTCATATAATTTTATTTTGGTGCGTATTGGTTCGTTAAGTCTTCATAATTAGAGTTTCCAGGAACCGAATAACCGCCTGTTTTAGTGTCTTTAACAGCAGGGTTAAATTTCTTTTCTGTCATATAGTTTAAAACCACATTTCGTGCAGTTTCTTCATCTGCCATATTTATTCTATCCACAGCAGGGTTACCACTCTTATCAAGAAGAGTTAAAGTACCAGGAGAAGTCATTTGGTTATCGCTGTTATAAGTTGGTTGCGTGTATTGTACGTCAGACACACCTGGTAAACCTTTTAAGTATTCTAAATTACTTGACGTCATTTGAATACCTTCAGTACCATATGCTCCAAAAGCGTTATCTAAAAATTGATTATAATTATCAGAAGTAGTTTGAGCATCGCCTCTCGCTCTGCTTCTTTGTCTATTTTCTCTAGCTATTCTACTTTTTTCAGTTTGCTTACTTGTATACATGCTAGTAACGGTTTCATCTTTTTCAGCAGCATAACCTCCCATGTCGTTATAGATAGCTTCAGTTAAATTTTGCCTCATTATATTATAAGGATGACGTTTTTCCGGTATTCTTTTACCGTTTTCATCTTTTTGCTCACTACCATCTGCATTTAGCTTGTACTCAGGATAATCCATACCTTCTTCCCATGCTCTAAGCCCATTTTTGCCTTGAAAAGCTGGCATTCTTGAAGCAATACCTTTACCACTTTTATCTCCATCCGCAAATAAAACAGCTTCTACCTGCCCGGCAATTTCTTCTTTAAATTGATCTAAAGGTACGTTTTGTTTTGTTTTAATACCATCTGGTCCAATTATGCCAATTTTGTAATCAGCATCTTTAAGAGCTTTTGATATAATAAATGCTTCTTCAAACATGTCACGCTTCATTGGCAGACCTTCAAACAGTTTTCGTATGTCAGCAGGTGATTTGCGTATAGGTGTACCGTTTTTGGTTTGCCCTGCTGCAGTGAAGTTACCGCCTTCATCTAAAACAAATCCAACTTCTCCGCCACCAAATATACCTAGTATTGAGTCGGATCGTTCACTTTTAACTAAATTATGGTTTATATTATCAAAATTTTCTTTATAAAAGCTTTTTAACTCTTGGACCTCTGCGTTTTCTCTTTTTATGTTACCCATTTTTGTTTCAATACTAGCTAGGGTAGCCGCTCTTTTTTTGGGATCTTTAAGCAATTGAGCTTGTCCATAAGCAGTTTTAAAACTACCCATTGCGTCAACAAAGCCTCTATCGAATAAAGCGTTTTTATCTGACTCTTCACCAGCCGCTTTCCACTCGTCGTTTCTAAAATCTTTTAAATCAGCTTCTACTTGCTTTTCATAATTGTCACGCTCTACACTTATATTCCAGCCTTCAGCTGCAGCTTGCCCTAGTTGACCTAAAGAAGAGTGCATTTGTATAGTTTGTTCTTTTTCAACAAAAGTTCTGTCTTTGGTGTATTGACTTGAAGTGTCCCTGGTTCCTACCGGTTCTTTCCCAGCTGCATTAACGTTTTGATTAAATGATTGTGCACCTTGCTGATTAAAGCTTGGTCTAGAGCGCCCTTGTTGTCTTCTTCCAAAAGGGCTATCATCTTGTGTTATTTGATCTGTTGATAAAGTTTTTTGTGCTCGCACATACGCGTCTTTCCCCCCTTTGGCACTCCATTTGAACTTCTTCCAATCAGGCATTGAGTACCACTCTTTATCATAATTGTTCAAGCCGCCAACCTTATCTAGAGGGGCTCCAACAAAATTAGGATCATTAACGCCTACAAGACCTTTACCGCCTTGTAGATTTGCAATAGCTGTGTTTTCAATCGGCTTAAGTTGTTTGCTGTATTCTTCAAACCCAATTGGATTACCATCCTCATCCATAGTGGTTGGTTCCCCAGCTTCTTGTAATTTTACTTTATCAGCTTTTTCTCTATCTTCTTTAGCTTTAATTCCTTTATCTAACGCTGCACCTAAAACGTTTCCTAAAGCACCTATCATTGCTCCAGAGTTTTGCTTTTCGCCAGCTAGCATCATTAAATCAAGGTTTACTGTGCTTTTTACTAATTGTCTTGCCATAGTTTTATATTTTCCTTAATTTATTGTTACTTACCCATCATGTCGCTGATTCCTGGCGCTAAATTATTAGCCATACCTGCAACTCCTCCTAATATCATACTTTTGTTTTGGTTCCTAGCTTGATTTGCTTGTGTTAACTCAACCCCCGCCATATTCATTCTTTCTCCAATTTGAGTATATTGTTGAGACTGTAAGTCTTCGTTGCCTTGGGCTTCTAAGCTTTGATTTTGAGCAGCTTGTTGAGCTCTCATGGCTTGGTTTTGTGACTCTTGAGCGGCAATGTTAGCCGATATTCCCTGCTTAGATTGTAGTGCTGCAGCTGCAATAGCTTGAGCTCCACCGCCACCTCCGCCACCTGCAACGATTGCATCTAGACCTTGAGCTAACGCTCCATCTGTTTGCTGCGCTTGAAACTGTGATGCTTGTTGGTTTACTGTTAAATCTTCAGCAGTATTTTCCATGTTTGCCCATGGATTACTAAACTGAAAATTGTTCATAGCTGCTTTTTGTTGCTCATACATGGCTCTCTTTTCTCGTTGCTCTCTTTTTAGTTTTTTGGCATTAACCAATCCGCCTACTACTTGAGCTGCGCCTCCGATTGCTTTTACAGCACCTCCTGCTAATATACTTCCCATACTAATATTGTATTATTAATTCGAAACTCGGTGTTGTATCTACCGTGAATCCTGATTCTTTGTATTTATCTAATAACATGCCTGGTTTTGCCCAAGCAAATGAATATTTATATCCCATGTCTTCCGCGAAGCTGGTCGTAAAATCCACCAATAACTGTAATGCATCACTTCTATCGTTGTCTTTATAATATTTATCAGAAATAACTATAGCTGGAATTGCAGTTCTTGAATTTGTTGTGTAAAGAAACATTGCCGCAATGGGGTCGTTTTCTTTGCACACCATAAAGCCACCTAAACCATCATTAGGTAAAAAGTCTCTTTGTGGTACCTTCTGATCATAAGCTTCCCACCATGATGGTAGGAAGTCCCAGTCAGTTTCTATTAATTTTCTTACTTGTAATTGCATTAAATACTTGATTGAAATACTTCACTTGATACAGCATACAATTCTGCTCTTTCAGTGCTTGTGTTAACTAATGTTGTTGTTGCTTCATAACCAATAATACCTGAAGATTCTATTTCAGCTGGTTTAGAAAAGAATATGTAATCTGTAGTGCTGGGTACTGGATTTCTTAAAGATCTATTAAGATTAAAAGATAATCTATCAGTCGCTACCGTTGTTACAACGCCTAACTCATTGGTCTTACTGTTGTCAAGAAAATAAACAGTATCTCCCGGCGAGAGAGATACGTTTATTTTTGTATTAAAACTTAATGTTAATTCTTCCATTTTTTTATATTAATTATCCTGCTGCAAGCGTTATATTAATAGTATAAGTTGCTTTATTGTAACCCCCCCCGGAATTCGCTGCGGCTTGGGTCCTTGTTGATACAATAAGTTGTACTGTCTTAGCAGGCTGACCAGCTGCGTTAGAGGCAAACGTGTATTGCACATTATCTGTTATTGGATCCCAAGTATTTGGGTAAACTCCCCCTGTAATTATATTATTGGTATTTTGATTAATATTAATGTTACGGTATAAAGCGGGATTGTTAAAATTAGATTCAAAGCTTATATCAATTTCCCCTCCTGTGTTTGGTATGGTTTTGTTTATAGTAACGTTTTGAGTCCACGGGGTTGATGTCATTACAGTGGTAACTCCATCTGCAGTGATTCTGTACCCATTAGTACACTGATCGTAGACATAAACAACCTGCCCATCACTATCAACTTCTACTACGTTATTTGATCCAATAAGGAATGCAGCCGAGTACCCACCACTCCCAAACCATCCGGTAGTTTCAGCGGGTGTTGTAAAGACTGTGCTAACAGGTGCAGACCTTCTTATGTGGTCTCCTACCACTGGATACGTGCCACTACCTGTATGACTCCAGTTCGTAGCTGTTGGATCCCCACATTTTCCGTCTACAAAAGAATTACTAAATAATCCGTAAGTAGCACTCGTACCTGTGGCCCATGGAGTTTGAACTGGAAGTGCTGTGTCATATACAAAACCAGTAACTGCAGGTGCCGCAACATTTACAACTATAGGGATGTCTCTAACGTCATCGTCACTTCTTAGATCGAACGTTCTGTTTGATAAAGAACCAGCAAAAGAACTATTTGGTATATTCTTAGCACTAATAGATACTGATAATACCCCAAAACCAATAGCAAATTGCATTACCGTGTCTCCTGGCTGCCAATTAGTACCAGCACCTACAATTGAATTTTGATTTAAGTGTACAGTTGAGCCTGAATTAGTTACTTTTAAAATTTTCCAACTAGTTGAAGTGAAATCTGATTCTTCAAAAACAATTTCGTTATTATTAAGCGTATCTACCAACTTCCAGTCCCAATGGCTGTAATCAACATCATACACATGATTTAGTACCTCGTTGTCTCCATCAGCTTCAAGCCTATTTATATTTATACCTGAATTTACGCCTACAGGATCTTGCGAGTTAACATAAGAATGGTAATCCGCATTATCGTGATCTAGGTTAAGTATCCTAGGATATGATCTTTGTGTCCCATAACCTGTATTTATAAAGTTAGCTGTAATAGGTGTACGCTGATTTTCCATCGTGTGCACTTTTACAACTGCTGTATTGAAATTATGGTAAAGCTTTGATTTAAAGATCAAATCTTCTTGTCCTGAATTGGTTCTTTTATGTAATAATTCTCCACCATCATAAACTACTGTTCCACCTACTGTGTCATCTGTTTCCCCAAAACTAGCTGTTGAAGCTTGAGTGGTGTTACCAACCAGCGCTATAGCATTGTTAATTGCAGGTGTTGTAAAAGTTGTTGTCCCCGCAGTATTTTGAACATACTGAGATGTGTTTTCTAAATGGAACCAGTTGTTTTTACAAGGTGATGCAATTGGCAATCCAGCGCCCTCATTTGCAAAATTTGGTAAGTTGAATGAATTTTCATAAGAACCTCCACTAACGCGCCCATCAATAGTGCCTAAGCTCGCTTGAGTATTTGCAGGAGCTAAAAAAGTATCTCCAAAGTCCCTAGATATATTAACCTCTTTATATCCAACAGGGGCTAATATGTCTATGCTATACACAGTTCCTCCATTACCAATATCGTCAACAGAATATAGTAAAGCATCGGTGGGTACATTAGGGTCCGTTAAAAGATGCCCTGAATAAATAGGGTTAGCTAACGCTTGTGCTTTTGTACCCGCAAATGTTGAACCAGATGGAATTGGTGGAGTTGTTGTAGGATCTTCTAAATCCGCTGCTGTTAAAGCTGAACTAGAAACAGGCACTGTGCCTGAATGGGCGTGATTTATATTTCTTCCAATTACTTTTCTTTCGTTGTTAGTTACCGCATTGGCAGATATTAACGTAGTCCCACCAAATGTAAACCATTCTCTAGGCACCCCTGAATTAGATAGGGCTGCAGAAAGAGGCTCAGTACTTAAAGAAGTTTGGAATAAGTTAGAAAAATATAAATAAGCTTCTGAATTACAATTGGGATCATTAGTTCTTCCAGCTCCTGAAATATCAGGTGTTGAATCTGCATCTAATGGGTCGGAACCGGCTAAAATCTCAAGAGCATCTGAGTGCCCATCACCGTCGTCATCTAAATCAGCATTATTACCAATCCCATCTCCGTCAGTGTCAGTATCCTCAGTGGCGTCTAAAGGAAATGCATCGTTTGCATCAAGCACGCCGTCGTTATCGTCGTCAGTATCTGCATTGTCGCCTGTACCGTCTCCGTCAGTGTCAGTGTCTTCTGTATTATCTAATGGGAAATCATCTTCTGTGTCAACAACCCCATCACCATCTTCATCCCAAGTATCAGCATCATAAACAGCTTGTTGCAAGCTAATAGCAGATGATTCATTAGGCCTATCTACAGATGTAAAAGTTATAACAGCATTTTTTACAATTGCGTTTACTGCGTCGTTTACATAAACAGGAGCCACACTTACACTAGTAGTTCCTTTGCCACCGCTATTAGGCGATATTGTAAACGATGCCGCATCCGTTCCAGATATAGCTGTTGTAAACCCTCCTACCTCTGCAACAGGAGATTCTAAAAATACTTCCAGCGTTTTATTACTAGTAGTGTGGTTAAATGTGTGAGATGTTATAGCCGTCGTTTGTGAGGGTTCTTGAACTCTAAATATGAAAGCAATGTCTCCAACTGCTAAATGAATTGTTATTACTCTAGTAAAGGAAGTACCGTTTGTCAATGTTACCGTAACTGTTATGGTCGCTGTTTTAACTGGTTCCTCCTCTGCGTTAGGTGATACAGTATAAGTTATATCATCTGTACTACCTCCTGAGGCAGATAGTAATGATATAATATTGTTACTATCATTTGTTTCTGCAGCTGTCCATGTTACACCAGGGTTATTAGTCACTAAATCATCTACTAAAGATAAACCTGAGTTAGATACATTATGAGTGATCGCAGAAGAATAACTACCGTTTATTGAAACAGTTGTTACCGTACCAGCCGCAAGATTAATAGTAATTATTCTAATATCCCCATTACTAAAAGTAACTGTTATAGTTGCAGTCTTAGCGCCTTCATCAAACCCGTTAGAAATAGCATTATACGTAATATCATCTGTGCTATTTCCTGATGTAGATAAAGAACTAATAATATTGTTACTATCATTTGTTTCTGCAGCTGTCCATGTAATAGCTGGGTTATTGGTTACTAAGTCAATTGTTTGGTTACCCCCCGTGTTAGCAACGCTATCTGTAAAGTTACCTCCGTTGCCATCAAGTGTAACAGACTCTACATTTGCTTCTTGCGATACACTAACAGTTATAACTGTTCCGAATGCGCTTGTAACAACAAATGAATCTGATATTTGATTAAAAGCACTATTAGCGCTTGTCTTGGTAATAGTTATAGTCGTATTATTGGTTTTAACTAAAGTATACAAGTTATTTGCAGATTGTGATGGTATAGTCCAACCTGATAAATCAGCAGTTACCGCTCTGGTAGTTGACCCCCCATTTTGTGGTATTGATCCTGTTCCTGAAACACTAATTGCGTCTGTGTTAGCTATGAGTGGGTCAGTGCCTACCGCTATTTCATCAATGTCGCTAAATCCATCTCCATCATCGTCAAGATCTGCATTATCTCCAGTGCCATCACTATCCGTATCTGTATCCTCGGTAGGATCTAGTGGAAAGTCATCTTCTGTATCTAAAACTCCATCTCCGTCATCATCAGTATCCGTATTGTCTCCTATTCCGTCGGTATCAGTGTCTGTATCTTCATCGGGATCTAATGGAAACGCATCATCTCCATCATTAACGCCATCACCGTCGTCGTCGGTGTCTTCGTTGTTGCCAACACCGTCACCATCGGTATCTGTGTCCTCATCCGGATCTAATGGAAATACATCATCACCATCCAGCACACCATCCCCATCATCATCGGTGTCTGTATTATCTCCAACACCATCACCGTCGGTATCGGTATCTTCGTTAGGATCTAATGGAAATGCATCATCACTATCCGGCACGCCATCACCATCATCGTCAGTATCTGCATTGTCGCCTGTACCGTCTCCGTCAGTGTCAGTGTCTTCTGTATTATCTAATGGGAAATCATCTTCTGTGTCAACCACGCCATCACCATCATCGTCGGTATCGGCATTATCACCTGTACCATCGCCATCTGTGTCAGTGTCTTCCGTATTATCTAATGGGAAGTCGTCATCAGTATCTAATACTCCATCGCCGTCGTCGTCTGTGTCAGCATTATCACCCGTACCGTCTCCGTCAGTGTCAGTATCCTCATCTGGGTCCAATGGTAAATCATCGGCTGTGTCGTCAACACCATCGCCGTCGTCGTCTGTATCTTCGTTATTACCTGTACCGTCTCCATCTGTGTCTGTATCTTCGTCAGCATCTAATGGGAAGTCGTCGTTACTGTCTAAAACTCCATCTCCGTCGTCGTCCGTGTCAGCGTTGTCACCTGTACCATCTCCATCGGTATCAGTGTCTTCGTCAGCATCTAAAGGAAATGCATCATCTCCGTCTAAAACTCCATCTCCGTCATCATCAGTATCTGCATTGTCACCTGTACCATCCCCATCAGTGTCGGTGTCCTCATCTGGATCTAATGGAAACGCATCATCTCCATCTCCAACACCATCACCATCATTATCAGGATCAGTTATATCTGGGTCTCCATCGCTATCAGTATCAATATACGCACTACCATTAATATTAACTATTATAGAGCTATCTGTTGTTTCTGTGGTTCCTAGTATTGTACCATCAATTTGAGTGTAAATGGGGCCACTACCAACTAATGCCGGGCCTGCTACGGTAACCGAGCTCCCGCCAGCTGTTGTTAAAGTTGCTAAATGAGGATTATCAAATATTAAAGATCCATCCGCAGTAAGCGTATAGTTTATGCTCCAAGACCTGCTTTCTACATTAGTTAAACTAGCTAAACTATTAATAGTCATAGTAGTTTGAGCCGCATTTGCGCCTCTATTATTTACTCCAGTGTTGAATGTTATATTAGAAATAGCTCTAGGGCCATTTGTTGGTGTAAAATTATACTCTTCTTCTACTGCTGCGTAGACACCTGTAAGTGTCCAAGATAGCGTTAGCTCAGTTTCTGCTGTGCCACTAAACGCTAAACTGCCTAAAGATGAAGTAGTAGGTGAAAATGCTGTTGCAGCTATGTGGGCTTGAGAATGTGAAACAGCTACAAAGCTAGCAACTGTTGCAGCAATATTAGTACTGTGCCATGTGTAACCACTATTTGCAGTTAATACTACACTAAGTTCAGTGCCTGAAATATTATCTCCAGGTGTTCCTTTATACAATATACTTGTTTTACTTACAGAATAGTTTGTGCCATTAGCAAAGTTTATTCTTACACCTGGTCTAACAAATGTGGCTACCCTAGATATATCAAGTTTAAATAAAACATCTTCTATAGGTATAATTCCTTTTGAATACTCTATTAGTAAAACTAAATTACCATTTGAATCTACAGAAGCCCTTCCTTTACAAAAATCAATTAAAGGGTCTACAGTATTGCCTTGCAAAATTAACTCCTGACCTTCTTTTATATTTACTAAGTTAGCAGAAACCTCTACAGATGGGCCTACAAGAACCCAAGATCCTATTCCAGGTGGTATGGTTAAACTTATAATGTTTCCACTAAAAGCTGATCCGCTAGTTTTTGGACCTATGATAGTGTCATGAATCCATGAATCTGCCTCTATAATTACTCCACCTTCTTGTGGTTCTGGAATATCCCCATCGTCTCCGTATATCCGGATAGTTATTTTTTTATTTGGGTTTTGGGTTATAGATTCTGTAGGATCTGTATCCTCATCAATAAAAACATCCCAAATAATATCTTCTACATCATCATTAGTGTCTGGTATACACAAAGCATTATCTAACCCTGAGTCTGTTTGAACTCTTGGAATTCTTATTGTTTTTACAAATTTTCCATTAGGCCCTATTAAAGCATTAACGATTATATCAGAATACGTAGCGGCTGATGTATCAGGCACTATCGTAGGGGTTATTGTAATAGTTTCTGTAGCCCCTGGGTCTCCTAATATTGTTATTACAATAAAACCTCCGTTTAATCCGTCAAGGTCATCAGCGTTTACATCAATAGAATCAATAGCTAAATCTGGATCAGGAGTATCTCCAAAATCCGGATCAGCTGTAATGATCAAATCACCTCCACCAAGAATTATAATATCATCAGGCGTAACAATTTCATCTACTTCAATGTCATCCGAAGGGACTACAATTATTATATCATGTACGATGTCCCCGTCGTCATTTTCAACACCATCCCCCAGCTCAAAAGGTCCAGGCAAATCAATATCTAATTCGTCAGGTTCACCATCGCTGTCAGGCAAGTCGTTGCCGTCTTCAACTGCAATAATTATATCACCAACAATAATTTCGTCACCTTCATCTCCTATAATATCAATTTCTAAATTACCATTCCCAATAGGGTTGCCGTCACTATCTCTGACTATAAAGTCTATAGGACTATCATTGTCATCAAAAGCTATGTCGCCCACAATACTTACGCTTGTAGATATAGCATCACCTGTTATATCTATGACTCCCTCTATATCTTCAGATCCATATAATATGCTGTTAACTAAATCTAAAGTAATTATTACATTATCACCGACTTTAGAAACAACTATATTTTCATATAAGCCTAAGCCGTTGTTAACAGAAAAATCACTAGCAACGACCCGATACCCCTCAAGCGGGGTTATTGTTGCGGTAACCGTTTGAGTACCAGCAGATGTACCAACAGCCCCGGTTATGCTTGTTACTGTATAAGTAAAGTTGCTCATATATTATTGTAAATTGAATGTTATTGTACTATTGCCTTCAACTGGAGAAGGCAGCCCCCCAAAAATATTTGTTATATTATTAAGCGACCCAATACCTAAATGTTGATTTTGAGAAGAGTTACTGTCAGTTGAAAAATAATAAGTATCTTCACTATTAATATTAGCCGTTTCCCTAAGAGAACTAAGGTTATCTTCTTTATAAAAATCTATTGCTTTTCCATCTCCACTTAGATTGTTTATTTCATTAGTGATATTTATATTGCTGATACCATTAATATTGTTAAACCATTTACCTTCTTTATTTGTAAAATCCAAAACATTACCGGCTTGTTGATCTGTTAACATTAAAGGTGCAGTCCAGCCAGCAGTTCCTTCATAATTTAAAGTTTTAAAACTTTTTATTGTAGAAGGTTCTTGATTAAATATCGTAGTTAAATAAGAATTGTATTGAGTTCCATAAAAGTTATTTCTATTAACATTAATAGAATTGTGCTGCCATAAGTTACCTTGATTAAATGTATAAAATATGTTATTAACAGAGCAGCTTGATTCTGGTACATATGAGATTCTAGAAACCCAGCCCTGTTGTTTTTCTGAAAAACCAATACTGTAATCATCAAGGGATATTATATATTGACCTGAGTTAACATCGTAACCCCCATGAATTTTACTTGTATTTGACACAAGGTTATCCTTAAAAAAATCACTCATACCTGCTTGAGATATTAAGGCAACACTATTATCAACCCGAACCACTTTACCTCTAACTCTATCTGCAAAATACATTTTATTAGCATAAGATGCAAAAGAAGATGGATCTTGCCCAATACCAAAATCACCTGGGACAGGAGTGGTTTGGCCCAGTACTCTGTTAGATGCTACAACTTGAGGGCTTCCTGTACCGCTGAATAGTATATCCTTATCAGCCATTATTGTGAATACTTTATCTTCGCATAATGCTACTAAATTAGTATCTCTAGTGTGTAGTTTTTGAATACTACCATAATTAGGCTCTAAATCCTTAGTTATACCATCTGAGTATACAAACTCATTAAGCCTGTTAACACCTGTTCTAGAATTGTATATACCGGAAAATATAAGACCTGCTTTTCGTCGCTCTTTAGAATAATTTTCTTGCGGTACGTTTACCCGCACCCCCTTAGCTATTTGAACAGAATTAAACTTATCGTAAACTTTTTGTGTTTCTAAAAACACCTTTTCTTTAATTAAAGCTATGCAATTGTAAAAATCAAGAGTTTTTGCTGTGCCATGTTCTGCTATCGGAATAGACTCGGTTGATTCCCAATACAGGTCTAGATTACTATCAGCAACATCAGGCAAAGTTTCAAACCATATTGTTTGTAAAGTATTTACTTCATTTTCATCATTAAAAGTAGATTGCCCAGTAGGTATATTGCGAAAGACTCGGGGTGTTGTGCCCTCAAACCCTGTGGCTCTTTTTATTTTAGCAAAAAATGAACCCTGGATATTTTTAAGAGCATTTTCAGTCAATTCTCCTTTAAATACAGCAAAGTCTTGACCAGTAGGATCAATACCAACAGGTTCTTCAAGTACTATTTTTAAAATATCTCTTGCTCTAAGATCACCACGACCTGAAGCGGTCATGTAATTGCTATATCCTAAAGCAACCTCTTTAATTTTAATCTTATTATTAGTATTATTAGCAACAGTAGAAACACCTACAGAGCCAATACCAAACCATAAGCCACCTTCTAGCTCAGACACGTCAACTTCATTTACATATTCTGCAGGTTGTAATACAGTAAAGTCTTCTGATATTGTTAAGTTGCCTAAATTTTGATATCCTAGTTTTAAATTTAAAGCTGATACTAAAGGTATACGTTTCATACCTGAATTGTTCTGTCCAACCTCATAGTATAATACTGTTGAATTTTCGTCGTAAGCATTGGTAGCATTATTATCGTGTGCCTCTTCAAATCCGCCTGTTAATACCATACGATCAGGCTTATTGCTTGCACCTGCCACTGCAACAACGTTTACAGTGCTCCCTAGTTTTGACGTTTCAACTGGAAGCTGAGATCTTACTATGTCCGGAGCTTCGTTTTCAATTTCTATTATACGATGCTTAGATAAATTTTTAACTATGTGGTTAAACTGCTCTACGGGCGGGGCTGTGGAGTTAGGATCGACCGGAGTAGATAGTGTTCTAAACACACTATCCGTAAGATCCATTACAACTGTTCCGTCTCTTTTACCTACGTATTTTAATATTATAGGTCTAACTCTATCGCCTGTTTCTAAATCATACTCTACAGTTGTGTAAAATTTAAAATCGCGATTTTCATTACCTGTAGATTTTATTGTTGTTATTTTGAACTCAGCAACCTTAGTATGATTAAAACCTATAGACGCAAAGCTTTGGCCTACACCAACCTTTTGAAAAGAAGCTACGGTTTTTATGTAAGCGTCACCATAGAAGTCGTGGTCCCTAAAATCACCACTTTTTGAAACCCATTTTAATTCTCCTTCAAATTCAAAAGTGTATTTACCAGGTACAGCACAAGTAAATATCCAGTCAGCCTTATCTGTTGCGCCTAACCCACTATTTCCTGTTGAAAAATCTGCACTTGGGTTTGTTCCACCAGCAAACACTATAGTATTACCTTCTTCTTTGCCATTCCTATTATGCAAGTTCATCTGGTTTATGCGAATAGTGTCTTCTTTTCGGGTAAAGGGAAGTGAATTTGTTCCGTCACCGGATATAGCATCACCATGAGTATGCCTTCTGGGAATTATAAAAGTATCCTCACCTACCTTGTTACGATCATTAGAATCTATTTGTAGCCAAACAAATTCACTATTAAGTTTTTCATCATCCCCATCATTAAAAGTATTATATACTGGAAAATTGTGGTGATCGCTAGATACATCTTTAACGTAATGCTTAAAGTGTGTTGCCCAAGATGGTGCATCACTTGTTACTTTAGCTACTAACTGTTGAGTCCCGTCTGTACTAAATTTACTAGTGTAGTTAGTCCCATTACCCGTAAGCAAGGCACCTTGTCTACCAAAAAAATCCTCATATACCACCCCTACTTCATAATCTCGCGCGCTTTTTATACTTAAACCGCTTGTAGTGTTTTTTTCTTTTTGAGAAACATTTATATTTGCGTAAGATTCTTGCTCAAACCCAAAGTCATAATTAGCGTATATAAGTCTATTTGCTGTTATCTCTTGAGATTTAGCTAGAGTAGGTATACTGTCAAAGTGCCTAGAAAGTTGGTTACTAGGCAAGGCTGAATAAAATGATCTTTTAGTAAACGTCTGAGCGTTTACATAATTAGGATTTGTCCCAAAGTCTTTTTTTCTTATTGTTTTTAAAGTGTAAACTGTTGAGCTTATTGACTCTGTGTATAGCACTTCAACCTCAATTACGTCTTCATTACCTCTAGGTATGTTGTCAACGGTTATTTCTGTAATAATATTTCTAACAGCCTTGTTATATCCTTCTGTATAATGTTCTTTTGTGCTGTATTCGTCTACTTCAAACACAGGTTCTGTAAAAAATGAAAACGGACTATACTCGCCGTCAGAAAATTTCCATCTATAACCAAATTGTGGAAATATTTCTTCAAATGGTAGTATTTCTTTTTTTGCATCTATGTTGGAAGACGTTGTTAACCTTTCTTTAGGATGCGGTTTTATAACTGTTAAATCAGAGCTCACAAAAGCCCTAGAATATATTTTAGTAGGAATAGCTGTGTTGTTAGCTTTTTTCCATTTTGCAATATTTAGTTTTCTTGGCTCATTTTTATCATCTGTCCAAAATAGCATTCCATCGATAACATTGATTCCTGTTATTAAATTGCTGGCACTAAAATTAAGGCTGCCTCTTACTAAAGGTGAAACCTTATTAGTAACTGTGTCAAATTCATAAACTCCATCATAAGAAGGAGAAGTAGTAAACCAGTATATTTTACCATTTGATTTATCAGCTATAGATCCGATAGTTGCGCCTAGTTGGTTTAAAATATCTTGTCCTACCAACTTGTTACCTTTTAAATTTTCCACAGAACTAGCGTCAGAAGACTCTGAGGTGCCTACGTTTACATTTAGAGCATCTCGGTATTCTCCTTGACCTATTAGTCTTTCGTCTAAATCTTTATTTAAACGCCCTGCTGTAAATGTATTTTTAATTTCTGGCATATTCTAGTGTTTTATCCATTTAGACTTACCTCTTAAAACTTGGGTCATCTCTTCGGCTTTATAGTTAGATAATCTTATTTTAGTATTACGCATTTTAGCACTAGCTTCTTTTTTGTAAAATGGAGCAAGCGACGCAGTACTAGGTCTAAGTTTAGATAGATTGTAAAGTATGTAAGCATATAAAGCATCCTCAGCAAACTTTGGTACATAAACCTTAGATAAGTCATCATTAGATGCTAAGCCGTCTGAAATATACTCTAAAACGATTACAAGTTCTTGGTTAGCAAATGTTCCATCAAAGAAAATAATACCGCGACTCATGTCTAAAAAATAACCGCCTTCTAAATTCATGTCTGCAGGGTTGCTCCCGTATCTGCTATTATAGTAAGAAAAATTATCTTGATTATAATTATTATTATAGTATTCCGTAGCGCTTTGTCCTTGGTCAGAAGGTGATTGAAATCTGGTTATAGCTATTGAGCTTTCTGCTCCTACCAATTCATCGCCTGTATATATAGGTTTAAAGTTTGGCTCTTGTAATATAGGTAAAGCTGCATTTGAAGCAGATTTATTAGGTAGTATAAGTTTTTTACTACCATTGTTGGTGATTACATACACGCCTTTATAGCTAACATAATCTTGAGGTAATGGTACTTGCAGTGTTGGACCTAACTCTAATTCAATACTTTTTTCTGAATGCAATATGTCATAACTAAATTCTTGCAAACCTCTTTGAGCCCAAAAAGCAACCTCAAACTCGGGAACCTTAGCTAATACTTTGTCCTCGCCTATATAGGCAACTACAAAATTATTTACAATATCTTCAATGCTTGTTCTTGAATAATAGCCTAACCCCTTAAAATCCGCAGGCGAATCTCCGGGTACGCCATCAAATATAGCATTATAAGCTTGATCGGTATATATTTTCCTTGATTCTGCCATTATTTTTCAGATTGTGTTAATTGTTGGTCTTTTTGAGTAGCAGCTTGGGCTACGTCCATCGATTTAGTAGACAAACCAGCGTACTGGCATATTTTAAGTACAAGTTCAGTTACTTCAGACTTATGTAACTCAAAGCTAGATGACGTAGATGCGTTATACAACGGTTTATTGTTAACAGTAGTATACCCCCAGTTTACTTCCAATGGTACCCGTACATAGCTGTAAGTAACGTTACTTATACCGGTAACTGGGTAAACAACGATACCTGCCTCGTGCCTTGTATAAACAGGGTTTCTAGTAGTTGGTTTTGTAAGAGGTGATTTATTTATATAAACCAAATCTTTATTAGAAATTTCAGTTATATTATGTTTTTCGTTGTCTACATCTGCAGTTACAGAACCTAATCTGTAAAAATTAACGGGGTAAGAAAAATGACTACTTGTTACGTTGCCTGCGGCATTAGTATAAGTGCCTCCAGAAACAGTTTCTTCATTATCAAATAAAGACATTTTTTCTTCTACGTTTTTTCTAATGTCGGAATAATCAGAATCATTAGAAACAGCATAGTTTCTTGACGAAAAATAACCTTCAAAAATTTCATTTTGAGCTTGGTTTGCAAATAAATTAAACTCCACAGGAGGTAGGTACCCCCTCTGTTCTTTATTAAGTATTTTTTGTACTGTTTGATATACTCTGTCTATACCTACCATTGGTTTCTTTTATTAATTAGTTGGTTATGGTTAAACGAATAACCACAACCTATTGTTTTATGTAAGCTTCTTTTCAATAGCTTTCATAACGTTTATACCATCATCTGTTTTTAAGAATCTAGCAAACGCTGTGTATGGGTGTTCATCAAATGGTACAGTTAAAATCTTTTTGCCTGTTTTAGACCATTTAAATGTAGTGTTGTCATCTGTTAAATTAACCACTCCATTCTCAACACTTCGGTTTGCTAAGTTACGAAGCTTTATATCTTCGTCATTAGCAATCTCCGTGAATAAGCCTGGATTGTTTTTTGCAAATAAATAACAATCACGTTTAATTTCTTTTGAAGACATAGTAGTTACTTCAGAACCTAATTCAGTTCTTAGTATAGCTTCTAAGTGTTCTATTTCTAATTCTTGAACTAGTTTTAGAGCTTCTAATTCTAATTCAATTTGATCAATATCATCAACAGCTTCTTGTAGTTCATCAATCTCTTCCCAAACTTTTCCAGCTTCAGGATGATAGTTAGATAACAACTGTTGTAATACTACATTCGTACGCGGTACAAAAAGTGCTCCGTTTTCGAAGATAACATGCTCAATCTGAACTCTGTTGTCTTGTTCGTCAACAAACAAAGATTTTTGGTTTGGTGCGTACCTTAGCTCTCGGTTTACTTTCTTTTCTTCATCAAAGTAAAGCATTCCAACACTTCTTATTTTATAAGTTAGTGGACTCATTCCACCTGATAAGAGATAAGTCCTATCTTTTAATTCCCAGTTTTTCATAATATAATTTAATAAAATAAAATAACCCCCACCGAAGTGAGGGCTATATTAATAATTAGTCTTTCAATAAGAAGAAGTTATTAGCTCCTTGCGTAATTAAACATCTTTCAGATAAGAAATTAACTCTCATTTCGTCAATGTCAGAAGTGTAAGCACCACCAACAGATCCAGTAATCCAAGTTTTCATTTTTCTGTCATCTGTTTCAGAAGATCTATAACGGATGTGTAAGAATGGACGCTTGATGTTTTTACCAAGGTCTTGGTCATACACAGTAGATGTTCCTGCAGGAATAAGAGCTCCTTCAATATCTCCAAATTGACCACGTGTTCCGAAGTCATTTAAGTATTTCCAGTCAGTCTTATAGAAATCGTAAGATCCACGACGGAATCCACTAAATCCTAAGTTTAAAGCCATATCCTCAGAGTTGTTGAATACTCCGTAAGAAGTACCACCAGTTCCATAAGAATTTTTAGCAGCTAAACCATCATCAATTGCTAAAGATAAAGCACGGTTTGTGTATAGCATATTCTCTTCTATAGCACCGTTTTTATCTAATTGCTTAAGGATAGTATCAAAACTAGCGATAGTATCAGCATCAGCAGCAAGATCAGTATAAACGTTTCCTCTAGACTCAAGAGCCGCAAAGAAACCTTCAGATCCAGTAATACTTCCTGGGAAGTTTGCGTGAACTGATGCTCCTTTCTTAACTGATTCAACCATAGACATCTCTAGGTAATCTTCAAATCTTTGACGAGTTTCGTGCTCAGACTTTAGGTACCATAGGTATCCGCTTGCACCATTCTCAGAAGCAACTTCAATCCAACCGATCTGAGCTGTGTCAGAACCGCTTACTTGGTAGTTATCTTTTAAGATGATTGGTTTGTTAGTATATGAACTGTAATCAGATTCGATTGCACCGTCCATACCAGCTGTACCTTTTGCAAATTCAGAACCGTAAACTAATACGTTAACGCCATTTGAGACATTAAATCCGCTTGCAGCCCATGTTGCAGCTGAATAACAGTGTGCAGTAAATGTGCTGGTTGCACCTGCAGCAGCAGCTCCAGCAGTAATTACTACCCCTTTAAGTACTGGTCCTGAAGCGACTCCACTACCAGTTTTACCTTGTACCATAATAGTTTGCCCTGCGCGAATTGCGGCAGATCCAGAAGCAGCAAATGCTGTTCCATCAGGATTAGCAGGGTGTGTTACTGTAAATACACCCGTTGCAGCAACTAGTGCCACATCGTTGTATGCTACATGTAATCTTCCTTGCTCTACCCAACGAATTTCATCAGACGTAGAAGGCATCTCAGCTGATACCATACGTAAGAAAGAAGAGATAGAACGATTTCCGTAGATCTCAGCTTCTTTTTCGTACACGTCAGGTAAGAATTGTTTTGTAAAGTTAAAGTCTGTAATGTAGTTGTTTTGGAATAAAGAACCTTTCGTTGGAGAAGGTACTAAATTGTTAATTCCACTTGTTAAAGCCATTTTTTAATTTTTTATTGTTTAAGTTTCATTCGTAGTTTAGAACTAGAATCACCTGAAACAACTTTGAATTTCTGTCCGCTACTAGTTTTAACGACGCCTTCTTTTCTTGGATCCATATTGATATTTTTAGCTTCCTTAGCGGAGTTGCGTAGAGCATCGGCACGGCCTTGCTCGTAAAAATGTTCTGCTATTTTATCTGCGTTGCGCGCAGCAAATAGTGCTTTATGGTACCCTTTAGCGTCACTGATAGTTCCATCATCTCCCACAAATTTATTTACAAAATTATTAATATCTGACTGCTGAGTTTTAGTCTCAGAAATGTTAGGAATCTTATATCGGTATTTATTGTCTCCAACTTGAAAATCAAAACCTTTAAAAGATTCACTAAAAACTTTGTCAGTTTTTTGTAAAAATGCTTGTGTATGTTGTTTATTTGATTCAGCGCTCTGTTTATAATCGCCATAATACTTAAGAGCCTCTTGGTACTCCTGAGGAACATCGTTTTGCTTCTTCAACTTGAGATCAGCATAATATTTCTCTTTGTTACCGTTAAGGTACTCTTTAGCATTGTATAACTCTTCTTTAAATGCTCTTTTTTTAGAGCGAATTTCCCTGGGGTCGTCATCGTCATCATAAGTAAATTTGTCTTCCATGTACTCCTGAATATCCTGACTATCCCAAGGTTTTGCTTGTTTATAATATTCTCTTAATACATCTCCATCTTCATAAGCGGAAATGTCTCTATTTAGATTTACGTAGTCTTCTACGGTACCGCCTGTTTCCTGCATAAATTTTACTAATTTATCCACATTCTCAGGCAATTCAATTTGAGGTTTTTCATTAGCCTCAGCAATTTGCTGGTCTACTTTAGGTAAATCAGTTGTGACTGATTCTTCCTCATCTTCGGTAACTAATTCCAAGGGGGTAACTTCTTCCTCTGTTTCTTTTTCAGGAGTAGCTTCTACCTCTGTTTCAACTTGCTTTGGTGTGTCCTGCTCTTCCTCAGTCGGTTTATTTATTTCGTCTAAATTTATAACCGGTACTTCATCTTCGTTTTTTCCTGCGGATTCTGGGGATATATCTCCTTCTTCAACCGCTTTATCTAAAACTGCTTGTTCTTGTTCTTGGGCTGATTTGCTTTCTTCTGCATCAACAGCTCCTTTAACTTTCCATTCACTCATAATTTAATAATATATAATAATTAATAATAATTTATCTAGGGTTAAAAATACTTGTATCAATACCACCTAAAACATCATTGCCTTTAGATTCGAAAGACTTTGAAGGTGCAGGGTTAGAAACTTTTTTAGTTATATCAGTAGAAGATATTGACTTACCCTCTAATGCTGATAATTCTTTTTTAGCATCTAATTCCATTTTTTTAAGTTTCAAATTTAAATCAAACTCAAACTGCATTAGTTCTTTTTTAGTGGTAGCTTCAACCTCTAATCTTTTTATATCAAAACCAGTCTGAGCTTCACTGAGTTGTACTTTAGACTGAGTTTTTATTTGCTCTGCTTGAGCCTTAGCCATTTCAGCAGCTTGTGCCGCTTTACCATTAGCTTCAGATTGAGCAGCTATGTTAGCCTCGGATCTTGCTTGATCAGCTTTCTGTTTCTTAGTTCTTCTGTATTTTAAAAGTTGATTTGCTAATTTTATATTTTTAATTTGCCTAACATCAATAGCGTCCTCAAGAAAAATCTGATCTTTTGATAAAGCTATTTGAATGTTATTTTCAACTAATTGTTTTTCATCTTCATCAGGGTCTAGCTCCAAAAATATGCCGTAGTCATGAAGATGTAATTTTTCCATCTCTTCTAACGCTCCTACGCTGAATCTACCAATAGCTCCAATCATTGCTTCTTTTTGAGGATGAAACTCTAATACATCTTTTATTCTTATAGATATAGCCTCCGCTAATGCCGATGTTATGAACAACGAGCTATGTAATATATGTCTTGTTGCTGTGTTCGAATTGGCAGCGGCTAATTTTTGAACTCCAACTAATGCATGAGGTGAAGGATCTGAACCGTCTCTTGCTTCGTTTAATCCGGTTACATCACGTATCATATTTAAATAATAGTTGTATGCACTAATCAGAAGCTGTGTTTGTTGGCCTCCTCCTCCTGGAAGCTCTTGTATCGGTATTTTGCCGGGGTTCATCTCACCGTCAACCGTCATGGACCTACCAATAACAGAACCTGTTTGAAAGTACATATTTAACGCTTCCTGTGGATTATAGTTAGTACCATTGCCTAAATCTATTTCCGCTAAGCCATCAGCGTCTAAATAAACACCAGAAGGTGTCATTCTTTGTATTGTTTGTTGTAGTTTTAAATGTGTTAACTGAATTAAATCAGCATAGGTAATCATTCTGCCTACTAAACTTTCTATTTTTCCTTTATATAATCTAGGCGCACTAACCACGTAATTCATCATTACTTTGTTAGCGTTAGATTCAGGGCGGACCATGTTTGAAGCTTTTTCCCATTTAAGAAGCGTGTTTGATCCTAAGACCATTACACCTTCATAAATAGTTTCGTTTACTGTTTGTATTTTTTCAAAACGCGCTCTTTGGTCTTTAGGTGGATTAAATTTATCTGACTTCTTTATTGCTTTACTGGCTCCAGTAGATGTTTCTTTTATTTTAAAGACTTTATTTTCCCAGCTTTTCCAATTAAAATATAAAACATTTAATGTATTAGAATCGTTTGAGGCATCTACATCGGTAGAGGCATAATCATAATTATTATAGTTGCTAGATGATTTAATAGTATCTTCAAACTCTTCACTTGTAAGATTAGGAAATTTCTTTTTTAACTCGTTTGCTTTTATTTTTTTAATTTCACCAAAATAATATACATCTTGAAAGTTAGGGTCTTCTGTGTAAGAATAAATTAAATTTGAAGGATCCACATATTCAATTGATATTCCGTCAGTATTATTGAACCCGTGCTTTGCAGCCGCAATTCCTAGTACAGCTTGATCGTAGTCAAGACGTTTTTTTGTTTCAAAATAAGCGTTACGTTTAAAAACATTATCAATAGCCTGCTCTTGCGCTATTTCAATGCTCTGTTTGTAGTTTATCTGCATGTGTAGTTCTAACTCTTCGTTAGACTTAGGTGCATCTGCATCAGTGTTATTACGCAAATCTAATCCAAACTCCGTTTCGATTCTATCAGTAATATCTTTTGTTAAAATATCTTCTTGTACACCTTCAACAAAATCAGTTCTTTCTTTTATAGATGTTGGATCTTGAGCAAAAGCCTTAATTGTAAAAAGTCTATCTTGCATCCCGTTTACAACTATATCCACAAACTTCGGAATTATAGGTACAGGAGTCCAATCTAAATTTAGATAAGACAAGTCTCCGTTTACTGAAAATTCATCTTTATATTTTTGTGTTGATTGTTCACCCCTAGCATATAACCTTAGTTTGTGAAAATCTTTTTGGTTCTTTGCGAACCTCCCTGTACCGGATGATTTTCTGAACCATTCGTTCTGGATACCTCGTGCCACTTCCATTCCGTAGTCCATGCTAGCTTTAGTAGCATCATCAACCGATTGGCTGGGAAATTGGGTAACTTGTCCTGTAGCTTCTGCCATTTCTATTGTATTATTTTACTATTTGATCCTGTATTATTATATTTAGAAAAGCCAAAATCAATTTTTTTAACTTCTCTAGTCGTTTTTGATGCATATAAATGTCTTTGGCAAGCCATTATAGCTAAGCCAGAACTTATAGATGCGTCAAATTTTGTTCTATTATTAATATCAAACCCTGCCCAATCTTCTAAGGTCCTTTGGAAATACATTCTACCATATTCACCAGATTCCCGTAAACCAACGTGGTCTTCTATATAACTTTCAATTGAAGCAGCATGTGCTTGCTTTATGTCCTCCGAAGAGTTAGGTATACCACCTAATTCTTTTTCTGTTATAGAAAGCTTATTTCTGGATTTATCAGGTCTATTCATTGAGTAACCCCGATAGCCTCTTCTTTTAATATGATATAATAATCTAGGTTTATTGTTTTCCGCTAATATTGGCATTCCATAAAATATCATTGCCATTAAAACATCTTCAAAAAATATTTCAGCAGTTTGAGGTCTGGCTATATATTCTAAAAAGAATTGGCTGCTAGGAACCTCAGCTAACATGCTATAAGTTGTTAATCCATGTAATGCACCATTTGATCCACTACCATCAGTTGTACCACTAATATCATAGCTGTCACACCCGAAGGCGCCCATATCTTTATTACCAGGGTATTTTATACCATTTTTAACTACGATATTGTTCTGCATACTCACAGGAGGTATCCAAGAAAGCCTGAATCTACCACTCTTATTAGGAGAAAATTGAACTTCAGAATCTTTAACTCCATTTTTCCAATTAAATGATCCGGTTGTTATATAACCTTCTTTAGTTAAGTCTTCATTGAAATCAGTTTGCTCATATATCTTATTTAGATTAAATAAAGACTTTGCTATTTCATCTCTGAAAGCGTGCTTCTCTGTTCTTGGAAACTGTCTATAGTATTCGTTTAATCCATCGTTATTATCTCTAAGTCCATCTGCTTCATTCTCCCAATGCTCGATAACTCCAGAGTAGATAAGTTCTCCGTCGATTCCTTCAACTGGTTTTTCTGGATTATCGAAGACAGGAAATCCATATTTATCAATGAATCCCTCGTAGTTCCATTCCATAGGTATGAACAAAGAATATAATCCACTAGCAGTCTGCCCATTGCGGTTTCGCTTGTTGACGTCTGAATCATAATATAGTTTTTTAAAGTTACCGCCTCCTTTTTTAATTGCATTAGAGGTAGAACCCATCATACACTTACCAACTATTCTTGCTCCGAGCCTGAGACACGTCTTCGTGACCCTCCAGTTGTTGAGGATGTTGTCTGGTCTCTCCCATTTACCCGATTCATCGTGGACGAGGAGTTTGAGTTTCTCTCCATCGTACGAGTTGTCACCGGTATTCTTCCAATCGATCGTGGTGTCAAGCCCTGCCTGTACGTCCTCTGAGTTTTCTTTAATCGAGTTTCTCGTGAGCCGCTTAGACGGTACCTTGTAGGATAACTCCGTTTTTGGACGCTCCATTCCGTCTTGGGTCGGTTTAAAAAAGAACGGGTAGTTTGTTGATATTGGTACGACCTTATCTGTAAACATCTTTTTAGCATCTGCACCTGACTTCGATAGTATCCCAAATCTAGAGTCTCTAGATAATGTAGCCTGGTTGACAGTCTCTGAACTTGCCATAAAGCTAAAACCGGATCGTCTATTCTTAAGGTAGCACATTCCATAACTCCTGGTGTCCGCACAGCATGCTTCCCAAAATATGTATAATATCCTATTTGCTTGTCGAAAGTCGGGTAACCCAACATCAATTTTAGTCCAGTTGAGGTAGACGTAATGCGAACCGGTAATGTATTGACTTTTACCGTTGCACATGAACCAGTGGCCATCACTACGCTTATTATACTCATTACTAATATAGTCGTAGTACTTCTCCTTAATATTTTCTGGATACTTTTTAAAATCATATAATGTTTTTATTTTCCCCAGCGTTTCAGGCTTTTTAGTTCGTGTAAAAACTTGTTCTTCTGGAACTTTGCTATTAGATTCAATTTCTTTTGGCTCAGGTGGTAGTGCTATTTTTAAACCTTGTATAGCATATATTTCACCTATCTGTCCATTCTTACTTATAACAACGCAATCTAGATCTTCATTAAATCCATATTTGAATGACTTGGATTTATTTAATTTTTTAACATACTTTTGTTGTAAGTGAGATGTCTGTACTGAGTATAAATGTTGTTTATACATTATTTAACCTGGGATTCAACGCCAAAAAAATCATTATTAGTTTCTTTGTTGCTTTTACCTGTAGCTTTTAGTTCTTCTACTTTATCTATCATAGCCATTGCGTCATCCATTGCAAGTCTATAAGCTGAAGCAGAAACTTTTACCTTTTCAGGATCTATCTCTTCAGAGTTCATTTTTTTATTCATTACTTTTATAAGCTCGTTGATTGAATTTTCAGCAGCTTCAAGTAGTAGTAGTTTTGTTTTCTTTATATCCATAGTTGATAGTAATGTCTTTTGATAAAATTCTATATAATTTTTTATCTTCTATGTTAAACTCGTATTCTGAATTTGGTGTAAAACCCACCACGTCTCCACAGGACAACCCTAAGGAGCTTAAGTAGTCGTTTGTATATGTAAGCTTTCCTGTGAGTTTCTGTTCACTCTCAGTGCTCCATTCGTCTGCACTTTCTACTGGCTCTACAAAACAATACTGTATAGGACAATGCCATTTACCATTTTGCTTGTATGCAAATATCTGTTCTTCAGAAACTGTATAAGTATCTTCTTTTATGTAATTACCTGAGTTGCGTTCGTTTCCTCTAACATCGTACCATCTACGAAATACGTTATGATGTACTATAACTTCGTTTCCAGGCTCTATAGGCGTTTTTATATTTATAGGTGCGTTAATTACAGTACCTATCCTATTAACGAACAAGTAATCCCTTTCTGTTATTTCTGTATTAAGAATTAACTCTTTGTTGCCAACAGACACTTTATTATCGTATCGGCTATTTGTTGATATAATATAATTGTATAATGATCTCATTTAATAATCTAAATTGTACTCTATTGATATAGCCATATTTTTATTAAAATTTTTCCAAGGTAATTGAGATCCTTTCTTTTCAATGTATATGTTATATGCTCCGTCCTCTTCTAGTATATCACATATTTTGTGACCTCCGTAAACTTCCTGCCCAACGGCATAGTGCATAGCCTCATTCTTATAGTCTTGGCCAACACTTATCTTTCTAATTAATTTCATTAAATTTATTTTAGTATGTCCAAATAGTTGTGTCAGGCGCTCCAGGATAGCCTACTCCTACGTGAACAAAATTACTTTTTCTTGATATGCCTATTCTTTTAAAACCGCATTTAATAGCAGCAGCAACCAACAGGTATGTAGCTTCTCCACCTACGCATTTGATATCTACAGCAGCACCGTGTGCATGTTCCCCAGGTTTAGCCTTAGCAGCTTCTATCGGGTGATCTGGCGATCTATAAGATGAATTTATAGTTATAGGAAAACCGTATTCTTTTCTAAGAGCATCAAGCATTCCTAATAATTTAGGATCCATCTTGTCTATATTCCCCTTGAAATCATTTTTATCTGTGAAGTATTTTAATTTCATATAGTACTATTATTGTTTTTTGTCTCTTTTATTACTTATTTGAATCTTAAGAGCATCTATTTTTTCCATAGAATATTCTATATCTTTCATTACAGCTTTAAACTCAACCCGCATATCTTGTACTTCTACTTCTAATTTTCTTTGATTAGGCCAAGTATACTTTTCAGTGTTTTCTTTTTGTTTAATTAGTTTCTCTTCAACAGAATTCATTCTAGCGTTTAAGCTGTAATAAGATCCAGCTACTGAAACTATCATAGCAGCTATTGTTATAATTTGGGGAAGCGATATTGTGATATCCGGTTTCCCATCCCCGTCAATATCTATTTTTGGGCTCATAAGCTGTAAAGTATTTTAATTTTATTTATCGCATATTTTTTTGTATATATTTATACTTGTATAAATTATAGTCAATATCAATACTACAGTCTGTAGTATGGGAGTTATTCCTACTCCCTGCACGCTAGCAACTAATGCCGTTGAATTCAATCCGTATACTTTTAGATCTGTTAATGTCATTTATGTTTGTTATTTCCAAATACTTTTTCAACACCTCGCGATCCAAAATATCCCCCGATGACTATTGTTAGTAGCCCTGTTATATCATCTAATGGGTAACCCATATACCAACCTGCAACATATGACATTACCAAAAATATTAATGTTAGTGGTCTTACGTTAGCGGCGAGCCAGTTTCCTGATCTTGCGTCTGCTACCCATCTTTTTGTTGTTCCATCAATTTCCGCTCTTTCAATATCTAACTTTTTAAGAGCAACTTTTTTATCTTCTGGTGACATATCACTGCCGCCGATTATAGCTTGTATTACAGAACCTACGGGCGTATCGCTTGCAATAGCTCCAACAACACTGGGGATCTTCTGTAATAAGAACTTCCCGACAGCAGTGTCTTTAAATTTTTTTTTAGACATTGTTTAGTTTTAGTGATTCTATTTCTTCTTTTAACTCCTGTATTGATTTAACTAATAAAGGTATTATTTTAGAATAGTCCACTGCCTGCATTTTTTCTGCATCTTTCTCTCCTGTTACTGCTTGAGGTAAAACCTCTTGAAGTTCGTGAGCCATTACACCATAACTTCTGCTTTTGTCAGACTTCCATCTGTAATCGTAAACAAGAATATCAGAAATCATATCCAAACCGTTAAAGCTTTGTAAATCTTCTTTTAATCTATAATCAGAAGATACGTTAAATGAAACTCCTGTGGTTCCATTTTGAGCTACCCCCCCAATTTGAGTTCCATTATAATAACAAGCTAAAAAATCAGCACCACTTGTTGATCCTGTTTTATGACCTACTTTAATATAAGTATTTATAAGATTAGTATTTTGAATATAAACAGAACCGTTAGCTATGTTTGAGCTAGATGAAGTTCCAAATCCTACATCTCCATCAAAATACGAAGTACCATTTGAATTAACATTTAATATAGGTATACCCGATATGTCTGACACAGATAATAAATCCCCTGTTAGATCATCTGTTATTGAAAAAAGCTGTGCCAGAGTTCCCTGAACCTCAAGAACGTTGCTTGTACCGTCTACTAGGAGCCCATGTTTTATTTTAACTTCGTTTGCCATAATTGTTTCCTTTCATTTTCCAGGTTATTATATATTAAATCTTTTTTTATATGCTTTGTAGTTTCGTTTCACTTCCTCAGGCGTTAGTCCTTTATTGTACATTTTCATTACGTATATTGAGCCATTCCAAGAATAAGAAGTAGTGGTGCGCCACCTACCCATTTGTAGGCCATTGTAAAAATTAGCAGTTCCGGTGGAACTTCGTGTCCCTAAGCTAACACCGTTTTGAAAAGCTTCTAAAACACTGCCATTATAAGTTATAGTCCAATGATGTAGTCCTGTTGCAACCCCAGGATTAGGGTTGAAGTAGTTATTAAAATCATTGCTATGGTTGTACCTCCATGTTGTTGCGCCCCATTTGTAAAAATGGTCTTGGGTTTTTGAAGATATTGACATTTTATTTGCAACAGATGTTTCGTACACCATATCAAAAGAATATTCATC
>Ga0307996_1000014_pt1 | contig 56375 bp, 47 predicted proteins | sample Davwhametageno35_FD_203143 | JGI IMG/M metagenome (GOLD analysis project Ga0307996, IMG submission 203143) | Marine microbial communities from Davis Island wharf, Antarctic Ocean - #35 | ecosystem: Environmental > Aquatic > Marine > Unclassified | place: Antarctic Ocean: Davis Island wharf...
TATAATCATCAAGAAACAATACGAATTACTGCTGGAGTCGAGAGAACAGTTATTGCAAATAATGAGTTTGAAAAATACACAGTACAAGAAAAAGAATTTTTAAAGAAACAAGATGAATTAAATATTGATAAAACTAAAGCACACTATATATATGTTGATAATTTGGTGGAAGGAGATCTTATATTGAAAGAACAATCTGAGGAATTAAGAGCTGGTAATAGAAAAGAGATAGATCAAGTAGCAAGTGATTCAGAAAAAAGTAAAAGAAGGAGCCGAAATATGAGAAAAGAGAAGGAAGTGGATTTTTCAGACTTTAAATCAAATATTACTAAGCAAGAAGAGGCTAGATTAAGAGCCTCAATTGGAAGAACTAATCAAAACAAGGATGATATTAAACGAGTAGCAGAAGATATGAATAACATGAAATTAGAACGAATAGAATCGTATGAAGATAATGTTGTTAAAATAGCTTCGTTTAAAGAAGAATTGAATGCTTTAGAAACTAAAAGGTTAAAGAGTGCTGAGGAAGATAGACAGGTTAATAAAAAGGAAATAAATAGGGTTTATGACGAATCTCGAAAAAATTTAAAAAAACAGGGTAAGAGGTATTCTAAGAATGCCGAAAAAGTTGATGATTTCAGGAATAAAGTTAATAAACAAGATGTCGCATATCAGCAAGTAGCAAACCAAAGAAGGGAAGTATCTAATTCTGAATTAACAAAAGAAAAAAACAAGTTAGGTGAAACAACAATTGCTCAGAAGAAGAGATATGAAGCATTTCATTTGAAATTAAAAGAAGCACAAGAGTTAAATAATAATTTTTTAGCGGACATGAAATTTCTTGAGAGAGACAAAATATTATTAGCTAGTTCCACCTTAAATGATGTGTATAAAGGTGAAAATAAATCGAGTGAAAATGAAGCGTTAGCAAACAAATATTCACAAGGAATTACAGAAGAAACTCTAGAGTCGGGAAGCTCAATTGTTATTAAAAGAACTAAGGTTACAGGGAGTCATGTAGATGTTTATGAGAGAGTTTTTTATAAGTGGGGAGGTAGTTATTTTCTAAAAAATGGAAAAAACATTACTCAATCTCTTTGGGATAAAGAATCTATTGACTAAAGAATCTTTTACAGCTATTACTAATTCTATTTCCATTTATGTATTAGTGTTTATATTACTCTATTATTTCTAACTAACATCTCTTTTCAGAAAAATTATATGCTAAAAAAAAATATAATAAAAAACATGCTTTATCGAGACTGTAGTTCCAGCTATTTTGGATGTGTTGATAAATTGATTTTAATGTCTGCTCTTTTCTTTTTATTAGGATGTAATACTGATACGAATAATAATACAACAAGAGTTGTAGGTGAAGTTTCTTTAGAAAAAAGTGTTAAATATGCTAAAGGATTTACAATTAAAAGTTTCGAAGATTATAAGATTGTTACAATAAATGAAGCGTGGAAAAATGTAGGTGAAACGTATACGTATGTGTTGTACGAGAATGAAAAGCCGAAAAACATTTCAGAAGCTACTTTTGTGAAAGTTCCTATCGAAACAATTGCCTGTCTGAGTTTGACCCATGTTGCTTTTTTAGAAGCTTTAGGAGTAGAGAATTCTATAGTTGGTATTTCGGGTTGCGATTACGTTAGTAGTCTTAAGATCAATGCTAAAATAGCAAATCATGGCATTAAGGAAATTGGACAGGATCAACATATTAATTATGAAATATTAATAGAAAACATACCTGATATTGTAATGGCTTACGGGATTAATTCAGCATCAAATGGATCTATAAAAAAAATGAAAGAGTTGGGCTTACAAGTAGTATTGAATTCTGAATATATGGAGACACATCCATTGGGAAAAGCAGAGTGGATTAAATTTGTAGCTGCATTTTATAATGTGAGTAAACATGCCGATTCTATATTTAATACGGTTGAAAAGGAGTATTTAGAATTGTTAAATCTTACGACAAATATCAAGAAAAAGCCAACCGTTTTTACAGGAATGCCGTGGAGTGGTTCTTGGTATGTTCCTGGGGCTAAGTCTTTCCAAGTAAAACTGTTTAAAGATGCAGGTGCAGAATATTTGTGGTTAAATAATGAGGAGAAATCTAGCTTAGTAAAATCGAAAGAAATTATAATTGATGAAGCATTTGAAGCTGATTATTGGTTAAATCAAAATAGTTATAATAGTATTAGTGCTGTAACTGATTTTGATGAAAACTTCAAGAGTTTTTTAGCGGTTAAAAAACAACAGTTATACAACAATGATAATCAGCTAAATGATAAAGGAGGAAATGACTATTGGGAATCTGGAGTTATAAATCCCCATTTGGTGTTAAAAGATTTGATTGAGATCTTTCATCCAGAATTGATAGATCATACACTCTATTATTATCGGAAAATGGAATAAAAAAAAGAGGCATTCATTTGAATGCCTCTTTTTTTATTTTAAGTTTAATCTACTTAACTACTTCCACATTAGCGGATATATTTAAAGTAGTTGAAATAGGGTTGGTGTTTGCTGTAATTGTAATTGTTTTATTTTGACTTCCTTGTTGTTTTCCTGGGCTATAAACTATTTCAATCTCTCCGGTTTCACCTGGTTTAATAGGCTCTCTTGGGTAAGAAGGAACTGTACAGCCACAAGAACCTTTAGCATCTTCAATGATTAATGGTTCAGAACCAGTATTTGTAAATTTAAATGTTTTTGTATTTTTAGAATCTTGTTGAATTTTTCCAAAATTATGGTTCATTTCAGTAAAAGCAACATCCGTTTTAGCTCTTCCTACAGAAAGTTGAGCTGGAGGTGTTGGGGGAGTGATTGCTGTTGAAGCATTTGTTTGTAAAGGTGTTGCTGTAGGAGTAGTTGCAATATTGCTTTGTGGCGCAACATAGTTTTCTGGAGCGCTTTTTCTTTGAGGTGCATCATCAATAAAAAAAGTATTTACAATAAGTGTTAATGCTATGACTCCTAATAATCCTAGTTTAATATTCTCTTTCATCTTTTTAATTTAAGTGTGGTGTAAAAATACAAATCTTATTTATATACTAATTTTTCCTTTTTAAAAGTGTTTTTGTTTATTTCTTCAATTGCTTTTAGGTAAGAATAGTTCAAGTCGTTGGCAATTTGATAATATGCTGAAGTATCCCATAAGTTTCGAGCAATTAAGGCTTTTAATCTAATTGTCAACACTTTTTTTGAAGTATTAATTTCTTCTTCATTTTTTTCAATTTCATTTTTAGCTGCATACTCAACAAAATCATTTAAAATTTCATCTTCAGCATTAAACGAGTTTTTAAAACTTAGTACATCTTTATATTTTTCATTTAATTCTTTTCTATGAGAATCCATATACGTTAAAATATATTCATTTAATAAACCAGAACGAACTACTTTTTCGAAATACACTGAAGACTGAGTTGTGTCAATTGGAACAAAAACATCTGGCATAATACCACCTCCACCATATACAGTTCTTTTGCTATTTAATGTTTTAAATTTTAAGGAATCAGGAAATGCAATACTATCTTCGTTCATGTATTCACCATTCTTAAAGCGTCTTGAAAACTCTTTGTAATACTCTTCTTTTCCTTCATCGTATGGACGTTGTATACATCTTCCAGAAGGAGTGTGGTATCTCGCAACTGTCAGTCTAATAGCAGACCCATCAGGAAGAGTAAAGGGTTTTTGAACTAAACCTTTTCCAAAAGACCGTCTTCCTATTATTAATCCTCTATCATAGTCTTGTATAGCACCACTAACAATTTCAGATGCAGATGCTGAACCTTCATCAATTAATAAAACTAATTTCCCTTGTTCAAAACCACCTCTAGTAGTTGTGTAATATTCTTGTTTAGGCTTTTTAGCTCCTTCGGTGTAAACAATTAGCTTTTTATCCCCAATGAATTCATCAGCCAATTGTATAGCCGTTCTTAAATAACCCCCACCATTTCCTCTCAAATCAAGGATTAAGTGTTGCATGTTTTGAGCCTTTAGCTTAGATAGACCATCCTTAAATTCATTGGTTGTGTTTTTTGCAAAGCGATTAACCTTAATATATCCAATTTGAGGCGTTGCCATATAACTTGCATCAACACTAAAAATTGGAATTTTATCTCTTGTAATTGTAAAGTTCAATAATGTATTGTTATTTCTACGTTTTATTCCAAGGTTCACTTTAGTTCCTTTATCACCTCTTAATTTTTTTTGAACATCGCTATTTTGGAGTCCAATACCTGCAATGTTCTCTCCTTCAATCTCAATAATTTTATCGCCAGCTTGTAAACCAACTTTTTCTGAAGGTCCTCCAGAAATAGGCGAGACAACTAATAATGTGTCATGGAAGATATTGAATTGTATTCCAATCCCTTCAAAATTACCTACCAAAGGTTCATTCATTTTATTTAATTCCTCTTTCGGAATATAAACAGAGTGAGGATCTAATTCTTTAAGTACAGCAACAACAGCATTTTCTACTAAATCGGTTTCGTTGGTAGTATCAACATACGCATAGTTGATAAGCTGAAGTAGCGCATCAAATTTCTTACTTCCTTCACTAGGTATATATTGAGAAAACCCTAGTTGGCTAATAGGGATTAAGAAGACCAAAGTTAATATTTTGAGTTTGTTCATAGAATTGAGTTTGTAATAACAAATTTAACTAAAATTAAAATTGTTTTTTATTAAATAAGATAAATCGTTTTTAGGGTGAAGATAAAAATTATCGTTCCAACGCTTAATTTTATTGACTGATCATTTAGTATTCAAAAAATAACAGCGACCGTTTCGGATAGCTGTTTTTTTTAAATATAATTTTAAATTAAAATTCTAAGTTTAATGCGTCTAAAGCCATTCTTATTGTAATTAATAAATTGCGCTTTTCAGAGTCATCTTCTTCTATCGCTTCATCTAAATCAAATTTCAAATCTTCAATTTCACTTTCTTGAAATGTTGTATCATAATTATCAATAACACTTAATACTTCAATTGCAACTAGGTAATCACTCTTTATAGCTTGTTTAACAATAGATGTAATGTTATCACTACTATCTAATGATGATTGCCAAAAGATGGATATAAGTGTAGCCATTTCAGCTTGATAGTTGTTGCTTTCAATTGCATCTATTAATTCCTCTACAACAGTTTGATCTTTTAGGTCGAATAATAAGGCAGATATTTCAGTTTTAATCTCTTGATTGTTCGTTGTGGATAACAATTCAATTAATGGTATTATGGCTTCTTTTTTTCCATGTGACCGTAATTGTTTCAATCCTGTAAAAATCTTTTTCTCATCAGTTGATGAAAGATCTTTTATAATGTTGGTTAGGCGTGAATCTTTTTTTTGTGCAGTCATTTTATAATGTAATAAAAAGCTCATCGGTCATTGACAGATGAGCTTTTAAATAATGTTATTAAAATCTAGTAATAAATTAATCTTCTCACTTTAGCAATATATTTTGCTAATCTAATAACTTGTTTCGTGTAACCAAATTCATTGTCATACCAAACATAAAGAACAACGTTCTTTTTATCATTAGAAACGATTGTAGCGTTACTATCAAATACTGAACAACAGATATTCCCGATAATATCATTAGATACTAATTCTGGATCATTCTCGTATTTAATCTGATTAACTAAAGCACCTTCTAAAGCTGCTTTTCTTATTATTTCATTAACCTGTTCAACAGAAGTTTCTTTGTCAACATTTAAGTTTAAGATAGCTAAAGAACCATTTGGAGTAGGAACCCTAACAGCGTTTGCTGTTAATTTATCTTTTAAACTAGGCACCACTTTTGTAACAGCATTTCCTGCTCCAGTAGAAGTAATTACCATGTTGATAGCAGCAGAACGACCTCTACGAGGTTTCTTATGCATATTATCTAATAAGTTCTGATCATTTGTATATGCATGAACAGTTTCAATATGCCCTTTTATAACACCTAAAGTATTTTCAATAGTATATAAAATAGGTGCAATAGCATTTGTTGTACAAGATGCTGCAGAAAAGATATCTTCTTTTTCTAAATCTAAGTCACCTTCATTAATTCCATAAACGATATTCGGAATTTCTTTTCCAGGTGCAGTTAACAATACTTTGCTAACTCCTTTTGCTTGCATATGTCTTCCTAAAGCTTCTTTATTTGAAAAGACTCCCGTATTATCGATAACTAAAGCATCATTAATTCCATATGCTGTATAATCAATGTCTTCAGGATTTTTAGCTTCAATTAATTTAACAATTTGTCCATTAATAATTAATGCTTTGTTTTCAATATCAGCTTCAACGTTACCGTTAAATTCTCCGTGAACAGAATCATTTGTTAAAAGAGCTGCTCTTTTAACAATTGTATCTTCAGTTACGCTTCGTGTAACAATTGCTCTTAATCTTAATTGTTGACCTTTTCCAGCTTGTTTCACTAACTCTCTTGCTGCTAATCTTCCAATTCTTCCAAAACCATAAAGAACAACATCTTTTGGAGTTATATTATGATCGTCAGAGTTGTTGAAATCAGCCAATTTATTAGATAAAAAGTCAGCTTTAGAACTGAATTTTGATTTTTCAGCGTTCCATTCGTGAGCTAATTTCCCAATATCTAATTTAGAAGGAGCAATATTTAAATTTACTAATTCAGCTGCTAAACTCGCTGTATCATCTATACTAACAGGGTTAGATGTAATTGTTTTTGCTTTCTTATGAAGTTTTAAAATTTCTGAAATTCCTTTATCGACTAATGGATTTCTAAATAATACTAATTCGATAGATTTCTCATACATTAAATGACCTATTGAACTAATTAGATTTACTGTTGATTTCTCATCACCAACGTATTCATTTAATTTGTTTTCGTAAGCTGCTTTGTTGTCTAACACTTCCATGTGGTTTTATCCTAAATATGACTTTAATAATTTACTTCTTGATGCATGTCTTAATCTTCTTACACCTTTTTCTTTAATCTGTCTAACACGTTCTCTTGTTAATCCAAATTTTTCACCAATTTCTTCTAACGAAAGTGGGTGAGGGATTCCTATTCCAAAAAATAAGATGATAACATCTTTTTCTCTATCTGTTAGGGTCGATAATGAACGTTTAATCTCTTGTTGAAGAGATTCATTCATTAAGGTAATATCTGAATTTGGAGAGTTCTCATTTGATAATACATCCAATAATGTTCCATCTTCACCTTCTCTAAAAGGAGCGTCAACAGAAACATGTCTTCCTGATATTTTTTGAGCTTCATTTACTTTGTCTTCTTCAATATCTAAACTACTAGCAATTTCTTCTGGAGAAGGAGCTCTTTCAAACTCTTGTTCTAGTTTAGAAAACATTTTATTAATTCTGTTTAAAGAACCTACCTGGTTTAAAGGTAGCCTTACAATACGAGACTGTTCAGCTATTGCTTGTAATATAGATTGACGAATCCACCAAACTGCATAAGAAATAAATTTAAATCCACGAGTTTCATCAAATCGTTGTGCAGCTTTAATTAGTCCTAAATTTCCTTCATTAATTAAATCAGGAAGTGTTAAGCCTTGGTTTTGGTACTGTTTTGATACAGAGACAACAAAACGAAGATTTGCTTTTACTAATTTATCTAGTGCTTTTGTGTCACCTTGTTTAATTTTCTGAGCTAATTCAACTTCGTCTTCAGCGGTAATTAAATCTTCTCTACCAATTTCTTGTAAGTACTTGTCTAAAGATGCACTATCACGATTTGTAATAGACTTGGTAATTTTTAATTGCCTCATACCTTTAAAGTTTTAGTTTGATAGGTCGTCAAATTTACCCATCTTTTTTTAATTAAAACATTAGTAGTAGTACTTAAAATCCAAGGTAAAATTTATCGACAGAATACATTTGTTAGTCAATCTTTACGCGTTATTTGTGCAGAGAATTTCGAATAAAAAAAGTCCCAAATAAAATTCGGGACTCTAATTAATTAACAGAATATTATATCGATTTATTTCTTTATAAATCTTTTCTCTTTAATTCTAGCAGATTTACCAGTTCTTTCTCTTAAGTAGAAAATTCTAGCTCTCCTTACAGCACCATGCTTGATGATTTCAATTTTTTCAATTGAAGGAGAAGCTAATGGAAAAATTCTTTCTACACCGACACCACCAGATATTTTTCTAATAGTGAAAGTTTCATTAGCACCAGGATTTCTTCTCTGTAAAACAGTTCCTTGAAAATGCTGAGTTCTTTCTTTACTCCCCTCTGTAATTTTATAATATACAATAATTGTATCTCCAGCTTTAAAAGATGGTAAATCACTAATTGATGATAGTTCGTTTTCTACAAATTTAATCGCGTCCATTGTTTCCTGTGTTTAATTTTCCCCTTTAAAGGGCTGCAAATTTATAAATTAATAATTAGTTAGCAATTCAAAAGATGAAATTATTTTAATTTTTTATTTTCTTTCTCTAAAAGTTGTATCTGATATGTTCCATGATAACTACCTTTTAATGTTAATAGTTCATCATGAGTGCCCTGTTCAATAATTCCACCTTCATCTAAAACTAATATAGTATCAGCATTTTTCACTGATGAAACTCTATGGCTTATTATAATAGAAGACTTGTTCTTCATCAATACTTTTAAGTTCTTAAGGATTACATCTTCCGTTTCAGTATCAACTGCAGATAAACAATCATCAAAAATTAAGAGTTGTGGATTTTTAATGATGGCCCTTGCAATAGAAATACGTTGTTTTTGTCCGCCAGAAAGCGTAACTCCTCTTTCTCCAATCTTAGTTTTAAACCCACCTGGTAAATCAATAATGTTACTATAAATTGCAGCATCTCTTGCAGCTTTCTCAATAATCGATTTGTCTGGCAACTCATTTTTATAACCAAAGGCTATATTGTTCTCTATAGTATCAGAAAATAGGAATACATCTTGTGGAACAATACCAGTTTTATCTCTTAATTGATTTAGGTTGATGTCGTTTATATTTTTGTTTCCAATTAATATTTCTCCTGAATCAACATCGTAGTTTCTCATTAATAAATTAATGATAGAAGATTTTCCAGCCCCAGTTTTTCCAACAATAGCTAATGTTTTCCCTTTTTCTATTTCGAATGAAATGTTTTTTAACGCTTTTATTCCAGACTCAGGATAGGTAAATGAAACGTTTTTAAAAGTAATGTTTCCACTCAAATCAAGATCATCATTACACGTGTTCTGAACTTTCGGATGCGTGTTTAAAAACTCATTAATTCTTGTTTGAGAAGCGGCTGCTCGTTGTATAATCGAAGTAACCCAACCAATTGCTGTAACTGGCCAAGTGAGCATGTTTATATAGATTACAAAGGATAATATTTCACCAATTTTTATCTTTTCATTCTCAGGAATTAAGGGATTGGCAGCATCTTCAATTAATAAGGTTCCGCCTATATATATAGTAAAGATTGTACTTAAACCAATCAATAACATCATTACAGGAAAAAAGAGAGAGTTCGTCTTTACTAAATCCATTGAATATTGGCGGTAATTTTCATTTTCTAAATCTAATTTAGAAGAGAAAAAACTTTCCTTAACATATGTTTTTACTATTCTAATTCCAGAATAGCTCTCTTGAGAGATTGTAGTAATATCAGATAATTTTGATTGCACTTTTTCACTTTGTCTATTAATTCGTGCGCTTACTAAATAAATAATAATAGAGAGGATCGGTAGTGGAGCTAATGAGTAAATGGACAGTTTTATGTTGATAGAAAACATGACAGGCACTACCATTACAAATAATGATAAAAGACCAAAAGAATACATAATTGCAGGACCTAAATACATTCTAGTTTTTAAAACATCATCACTTATACGGTTCATAATATCTCCCGTATTATTTTCTTTATAAAAGGTAGCATCAAGTTTTTGATAATGATTGAAGATTTCGTTTTTAAGATCAAATTCAATCAAGCGTGACATGATTATAATTGTTTGACGTTGAAAAAAAGTGAAAATACCAGTAATGATAGCAATGATAAATATAATACTAGCATAAAGTAAAACGATTTGACTAACAGACATGTTTTGAATGAAGTCAGAAAGAAATGAAGAACTTGTTAGTTCATTTCCTCCAAGTTTATACTTTATTAAGTTAAGCGACTCTCTGATAAGTTGAGCCGGGAAAATTTTAAAAAAATTAGCCAGGATGATAAACAGAAAACCAAGGAGGAGTCGGTATCTGTATTTAATCAGGTATTTATTTAGGTGTTTTAAAGATTTCATTCTAAAGTTATCCTTAAAAAGGATGAGCAATATTTCTTGGTTAAATTATTTATACAATCCCACTTAAAAGATTAACTTTGCAATCCTTTTTAATTTAAGGATATTCAAAATATTGAAAGTCAAAAGTAATTATCTTTAAAGAATTAAAGGTTAAAAACAACAAAACTATCAAAATGAAAGACATACTAGAAATTAAAGAAATTTCGAGAGATGATAATCATGTATTATCAAGAATGGTTGGTATGGATCACGAGCAAGTACTTTTTTGTCAGGATCGTGCAACTGGTTTAAAAGCTATTATTGCAGTGCATAATACTGTGCTTGGACCTTCTTTAGGTGGAACCAGAATGTGGAACTATGCAAATGAGGAAGATGCAATAACTGATGTTTTAAGGTTGTCAAGAGGAATGACTTATAAAAACTCTATTTCTGGATTAAATTTAGGTGGAGGAAAAGCAGTAATCATTGGAGATTCTTATACTCAAAAAAATGAAGCATTATTTAGACGATTCGGAAAATTTGTTGAGTCGCTAAGCGGAAAATATATTACAGCAGAAGATGTTGGTATTTCACCACAAGATATGGTTTGGGTAAATAAAGAAACAAATCATGTAGCTGGATTGCCAGGTAAAAGTGGCGATCCTTCTCCAGTAACTGCTTATGGTGTTTATGTTGGTATGAAAGCATGTGCAAAAGCGCAGTTTGGTAAAGATTCATTAGCAGGAATTAAAGTAGCAGTTCAAGGAGCAGGACATGTTGGTCAATACTTAATCAAGCATTTGACTGATGAAGGAGCAAAAGTATTTGTAACAGATATTCATGCACCATCTTTAAAAGAAGTTTCAGATAAATATGGATCAACAATAGTTGGTTTGGATGAAATTTATGATTTGGATGTAGATGTTTATGCTCCATGTGCTTTAGGAGCAACAGTAAATGATGCAACATTAGAAAGATTAAAATGTTCTATTATTGCAGGTGCTGCCAACAATCAATTGCAAAATGAAATAATACACGGGAAAGCTGTGATGGATAAGGGTATTATTTATGCACCTGATTATATGCTAAATGCTGGAGGTGTAATTAATTGTTTCGCAGAGGTTGATGGAAGAACTTCAGAATGGGCAATGGATAAAGCTGCACAAATTTATGATACTACTGCAGAGATCATAAACGGATCAAGAGCAAATAATATACCCACGTATGCTATTGCTAATAAGATGGCTGAAAATAGAATTCAAGCAGCATTGTAAATAAACTTTTACAAAGGTAAAAGGGAGAAATTAGATTTAAGAGTTAGAAGTATGTTAAGTAGAAGGTTCCTAAGAGTTAAGTCATTTCAAGCATTATATTCATATTTTCAGTCGGAAGATAGAAATATGAAAAAATTAGAAAGTGAAACATTCCTAAGTTTAGAAAGAATGCATGATTTGTATTTATTCTTTTTAGCATTAGGTCAAGAGTTGACGCACTTGTCTGAATTAAGAATGGAAGAAGCTAAGAAGAAAAAGCTTCCGACTGATGAAGATTTAAATCCGAATAGAAAATTTGTAGAAAACAAAGTATTGGCTCTTTTTGCAGAAAATCGAAGTTTAAAGAAGCAAATCAACGATAAAAATATATCGTGGAGTTCAGATCAGGAGCTAATGATAAAACTTAGTGCTTTTGTAAGAGAGCATAAATTTTTTAAGGATTACATGTCAATTGGAGAGTCTTCTTTTGCCGAAGATAAAAAGTTTGTTGTTGATCTGTATAAAAAAATAATACCTGAGTTTGAATTATTATTATCTGAAATTGAAGATAAAAGTATTTTTTGGGGTTTAGATGAAATAGATTTTGTGTTGAGTATGGTGATCAAAACCATTAAGAAATTCAATGAGAAATCTTCATTATCAGAAAAACTTTTACCACTTTACAGAGATGCTGAAGAGGATAAAAAGTTTGTAAGAGATCTTTTATCTAAAGCAGTTAAACATGATAAAGAACATAGTAAGTTAATTTCTGATAAAACTAAAAACTGGGATGTTGATCGTATTGCTATGGTTGATATTCTTTTGATGAAATTAGCATTAACAGAACTAATTCACTTTAAATCAATACCTATAAAAGTTACGCTTAATGAGTATATTGAACTATCAAAATGGTATAGTTCTCCTAAGAGTAAAATATTTGTAAATGGGGTTTTAGATAAACTTGTTTTAGAGCTTAAAAGTAAAGGTGATTTAAAGAAAATGGGTAGAGGTTTATTAGAAGACTAATATATTATAAGACAAAACCTTGGTGTAATATATTGATCGAATCTCGTTGAAAAACGGGATTTTTTTTTATTAGTTTTATTCTGACTTTACTTGTTGTATCAAGAGCTTTTACTGGGGTTATTAATTAACCTCTTTTTGTACTGTTTTAAGTGTTAAAAGATTAACTGGATTAATCCCTAAGCCTTTTACGTTTTTTTGAATTAGTCTTACAACCTGATCGTAATAAAGTGTTACAACGGGTGCTTCTTCTATAATTAGCTTATCCATTTCTTGGTAGTAAAAGTAGCGAATAGAGTCGTTTGTTTCAGATTGCGCTATTTCATACAAATTATCGTACTCCTTGTTTTTGAAGTGCGTATAATTTGGACCATTTGGAGCAAAGTTCTTACTGTAAAATAGTGCTAAATAGTTTTCTCCATCTGGGTAATCAGCAATCCATGATTTTCTGAAAAAGTTAAGTTTAGATCGAGCAACTAACTCTCTATGTGTTACGGCTGGAGTTAAGTCAACTTTTACGCTAATTCCTATTTCACTTAATTGGTGTTGAATAAATTCGCATAAATCAACATAATTTGCGGTTGTATAGAGTATTATCTGTGGCATACCTTCGCCATTTGGAAACCCTGCTTCTGCTAATAGTTCTTTTGCTTTTTCTGGATTGTAATCATATCCTATAACAATTTCAGGGTTGTAAGAAGGCAATCCTTTCGGTATGAATCCTGCGCTGGCTGGTGTACCAATATTCTTTCTTAAAAATGCAATCATTTTTTTTCTGTCAAAACCGTAATTAATAGCTTGTCGCACTAGTTTTTTACTTAATGGACTTATCTTTACAATTTCCAATTCATCATCAATTAATATCCCTAGATATTCAGTATTTAAATAAGGATGAGTAAGCATCGTTATTTTATTTTTATAACTTGATTTTAATGATCCGTCAGCATCAAAAATTTCTTCTTTGTTTCCACCTTCTCTTCCTGATATAAAATCAATTTCTTCACTTAGAAATTTCAAGAATTCAACTTCTTCATCCTTAATAAATGTAATAGCAACAGCATCTAAGTAAGGGAGCTGATTTCCGGCTTGGTCTTTCTCAAAATAATTTTCATTTTTTAGTAGTACCATTTTGTTTCCTTCATCCCACATTTTAAATTTAAAAGGGCCAGTTCCTATAGGATTATTTCTATAATCGTATTTATAGTGCTTAACAATTTCTTGAGGTACAACAGTACAGTATTGCATAGTTAAAATACCTAGAAATGGAGGGAATGGATTGGTTAAGTAAATAATGAAAGTGGTATCATCAATTGCATTAAAAGCTTTAAAACCTTTTTCCTCAATATAATCTACATTATTAAAAATCCAAACTCCAGGTGAAGCTAGTTTGTTGTCTAGAATCCGATTAAAGCTATATTCAAAATCATGCGCATTAACAGCTCTTCCTTTTCCATCTTTAAATACTTTATGATCGTGGAAATTAACATCGCTTCTCAGATGAAAAGTATAGGTTTTTCCGTCTTCAGAAATTTCCCAACTTTTTGCAATGGATGGCTCTACCTTTAGCGCATTATCCATTTGTACTAAACCATTATAAAGATGATTACATGCCCAAATGTTTTCAATATTCTTACTAAAGGCCGGATCAAGCGAGGTAATTCCTTCGGACTCATTGTATCGGAATATTTTTTTATTCATGGGGTCATCATAATCAGTTTTTTCTGAACAAGAAAAAAGTGTGATAGATATAAATGAACATAAAATAAATAGACGAAGCATTGCCATAGGTTTGAATTTGTAATGTAAAATAGGTAATGGTTAGGACTTCTAATGGAGAATTGAGTCTTCTTTTCAACAGAATTCTGTTAGTCAAGGCTTATTTGAGAATATTGTCATTTTTTAAAAACGTATTTCTTCATTAGTAAAAAACTATAGGACCAAGCAATAAATATTGCAGTAATAAATTTAGAAACTCTATAATCAAAATGAAAAACAGAATCGGTTAGCACAATAACTAACACTGTGTTCAATATTAGGCTGCCAATAGAAACTATGGCATACTTATACATTTGGTTTTTTAGTTTATTTTTAGAACCTTTAAATGCCCAAAAACTCGAAATAAAGAAATTGACAACAGCCCCTAAAAAAGCGCCTGTTGTATTAGAATAACCATACCATATTAAGAATGTTTCTGTTAGGATAATTGTAGCTCCAAAATCAACCGTTGTAGCAACTACGCCAGCAGCTTGATGACGAAAAAGATTGTATAACCAAAAATCCTTTTTACTCATACTATTAAAAAGAAATAGTTATAATGTAAATAATTATTTGCAAAACGATATTAGCATAAATTCCAGCCAAAATATCATCAGCCATCACGCCAATACCGCCTTTTAAACTTTCTAATTTTCTGATGCCTAAAGGTTTTGCAATATCGAAAAAACGAAATAGTCCAAATCCTATTAATACATTTAAAAATGAAAGAGGAACAAACATCATGGTAATCCAAATACCAACAACTTCATCAAGTACAACTTTACTTGGATCTTTCCCCCAATCAGCCTCTAGTTTATCTGTTGCGATAATACCAAGTATTGTAGTCACTACTATTAAACCAATAAAAAGTAGGGGAGTAGAAGTTGTAGAAATGAGATTGTATTTTTCGAATAGCCATAAGGCTAAACATCCTACAATTGCTCCCATAGTACCTGGTGCAAAAGGAGAGTATCCTGCGCCAAGAGCTGTTGCGGTTAATTTATAAATTGTTTTCACTATGCAAAATTAAAAAAAAGCTGTTAATCATTAAGACTAACAGCTTTTTATTAATATTTAAAATTCAAGTCCTAGTAATCTTGTCCTAAATGAGTAATTAAATCTTCACCTTGTAAATGACGTAAAGTATTCTTTAATTTCATTTCTTGTTTAAAGATATCATGCAATGGTTGCATATCTTTAGTTGGTGTTTGTGGTGCTTTAAAGTAAAAAGATAACCACTCTTGAATTCCCCCCATATTTGCTCTAGAAGCTAAATCTAAAAAGATCGCTAAATCTAAAACTAGTGGTGCAGCTAATATAGAATCTCTACACAAGAAATCCACTTTAATTTGCATTTTGTAACCTAACCATCCAAAGATGTCTAAGTTATCCCAACCTTCTTTATTATCACCATGTGGTGGGTAATAGTTGATTCTTACTTTGTGGTATAAATCCTTGTATAAATCTGGATTTTTTTCTGGCTCTAAAATAGAATCTAAAACACTTAGTTTAGACATTTCTTTCGTTTTAAATGATGCAGGATCATCTAAAACTTCACCATCTCTATTTCCTAAAATGTTAGTAGAAAACCAACCAGAAATACCTAATGATCTTGTTTTTAACCCTGGAGCCAAAATTGTTTTCATTAATGTTTGACCAGTTTTAAAATCTTTACCACAAATTGGCACATTTTGTTGTTTAGCCAATTCAATTAATGCAGGAATATCAGCAGATAAATTTGGAGCTCCGTTTGCGTAAGGGACTCCTTCCATAATCGCAGCATAAGCATAAAGCATACTTGAAGGTATATCTTCATCATTATTACGCATTCCTTCTTCTAAACTTTCAATTGTTTGATGAACAGCAGATTCTAAAATATAAATCTCTGTAGATCCACACCAAACCATTGCTAATCTATCACAGTTTTTAGCTGCTTTAAAATCTCTAATATCTTGTCTTAGCATTTCTGCCAATTCCATCTTATTAGCAGCTTCTTTCTTGTAAGTTCCTTCTAATTTTGTAACGTATTTTTTATCAAAAACAGCTTTCATTGGTTTGATAACTTCTAGTTCAGGTTTTAACTGCTCCAAAAGGTATCTATCTAAAACACCAGCGTGTTTAGCTGATTCGTAAACATTTTCTTCAAATAAATCCCAACCACCAAACTCAACTTTTTGTAAGTCAGCTAAAGGAATAAAATCTTTAATTAAAGGAGTATTATCTTCAGTTCTTTTACCAATTCTAATAGTTCCCATTTGAGATGTAGAACCAATTGGTTTAGAAATTCCTTTATTTACAGCAAGAACTCCTGCAATTAGAGTTGTCGCAACAGCACCCATACCTGGTAATAAAATACCTAGTTTCCCGTCAGCACTAGCAATATCTTGACTCATATTTTTTGTTTTAAGTTAAAATTTAAGATGGCAAATATAATGATTACAATGATTATAAAGTAGAATTTAACAACTAATAATACTCCAAATGAAGAGTAGATTAATGAGCTGTATTACTTTAATATTTTTTCATAAATTAGTTGACCTGTTTTAGGGTCTTTACCGAAGAGTTCCATAGAAGATACGCTTTGTATCTTTTTGGTGTCATCTACCATTAAGTATATTTTTTCTAATAGAGCTTTTTTTCCTGCAATGGTCATCAAAACAACAGGTTTGCCACTCTTATTTTGAGTAGCGTAAAGTTTTTTGTTTTTCATCGCAATTAAGCTAAAGATATATGTGTTTTCTTTACCTTCAAACGGTTTTACTTTAAAATCAAAAGCAAAGGTTTTTTCTAGCCAAGCGAGTTTCTTTTTTCTTCCATCTTCTTGGTACCTTCTCCAAAATACTTTAATAGGCTCTTTGGAGTTAATCTTATTATTAGTATCTATATTTAATGCGTAAACAATCGCATTTGGATTGGTATTTTTGTGAATGTAAAAAAGCACATTTGGATCGTCTGGAGTGATTCTATTTTTAAAAACTTTTAATCGTTCAGGTCCATTTTGACTAAATGAATTGGAACTTAGTAGTAAAAAAGAGATGAAGAGTATGAGTAACTTATTCATTACTATCTTTTTTATCAAGAGCTTTTTTTACATGCATTAGTCGTTGAAAAGCAGTATAGTTTGCCATTATAGCGACAAAAGATACAGGGAGAGTGAAAATTGAGATAGTTTCAAAGTAAGTGAAAATAGGATCATCTACCTCAAAAACGAAATGACCTGTGAAGTAATGAATGATACCACAAAACATAGCAGAAGCCCCAATAATTACAACTCTCGCGGGTCTTTGCATCATCCCAATACTACAATCAACACCGATTCCTTCTGCTCTAGCTCTAATGTAGCTTACCATTATAGAACCAATAAGTGCAACAAAAGCAAAAAGAGAACTTAAAAAGTAATCTTGAGAAATCAAATAGAAACAAATCCCTAGAAACATGACTAGTTCACTATATCGATCCATTACCGAATCATAAAATGCACCAAAAGAACTTGATAGTTTGGCGACTCTAGCTAGTCTCCCATCCATCATGTCAAATAATCCAGCAATTAAAATCGTAAATCCTCCCCAGCCAACATAAAACATATCAGTTCTATCAGCTTGTTCACCTCCAATAATAAAGATTGCTGCAGCAACAATATTTAAAATAAATCCAATAGAAGTGATCATATTAGGAGTGGCCCCAATCTTGTACATCAATATTATTAATGGGTTTAAGATCTTATATATGATTAATTGAGCCTTACTTTCTGTCGCCATTTTTTTCCTTTTTGGAATTCGTTATGCATTAGCAATGCCAAAGGTAGCTAAAACTTTAAGTTTGATTTTGTTAGGGGTCAATTATATTATCAGCGTGAAATTGTTATAAACTTATCAATTTTCGTTTGCTAATTGTTATTTTTGCAATTCTAAAAAATTAGAATTATGGCTTTAAAATGTGGTATAGTTGGGTTGCCAAATGTTGGTAAATCTACTTTGTTTAATTGTTTGTCTAACGCTAAAGCGCAATCTGCGAATTTCCCATTTTGTACTATTGAGCCTAATATAGGTGTAATTACAGTGCCTGACGATAGATTAGAAAAACTAGAAGGATTAGTTAATCCAGAAAGAGTGCAGCCAACAACTATTGAAATTGTTGATATTGCTGGATTGGTAAAAGGAGCAAGTAAAGGTGAGGGATTAGGAAATAAATTCTTAGCTAATATTAGAGAAACAGATGCAATTATTCATGTATTAAGATGTTTTGATGATGATAATGTAGTTCACGTTGATGGTAAAGTAAATCCATTAAATGATAAAGAAGTAATTGATTTTGAGTTACAGTTAAAAGATTTAGAGACTGTTCAAAAACAACTAGAAAGCATTAAAAGAAAAGTGAAGACAGGAGATAAACTTGCTGTAAAAGAACATGAAGTTTTATCGAGATACGAGACTGCTTTGGAGTCTGGAGAATCTGCAAGAATTATTGATGTTTCTGAAGAAGAAATGGAATATGTTAAAGGATTACATTTATTAACAATTAAGCCTGTATTGTACGTTTGTAATGTTGATGAGGATGCAGTTGTTGATGGAAATTCGCATGTAGAAGCGTTAAAAGAAGCTGTTAAAAATGAAAATGCTCAAGTGATTATGATTGGTGCTCAAATAGAGGCTGATATTGCAGAGTTGGAAACTTATGAGGAAAGACAAGAGTTTTTACAAGATATGGGTTTAGAGGAAGCTGGAGTAAATAAATTGATTAGAGCAGCATATTCATTACTTGATTTAGATACTTACTTTACTGCAGGAGTTAAAGAGGTTAGAGCATGGACTATTAATAAAGGAATGACTGCTCCACAAGCTGCAGGAGTTATTCATACTGATTTTGAAAAAGGATTTATCAGAGCAGAGGTGATTAAGTATAACGATTTTGTTGCTTTAGGATCTGAATCAGCTTGTAAAGATGCTGGTAAAATGGGCGTTGAAGGGAAAGACTATATTGTTGAAGATGGAGATATTATGCATTTTAGGTTTAATGTATAATTAAGAAATAGAATGTATAACCAGAAGGGGGAGAAACCAGTTTCTCCCTTTTTTTTAGTGCTTTCCATTTTTGTTATCGTTTGGATAGATTTAAACGACTTTCTATTAAGTGTATTTATAGGAAATGTTAGCAGTTTCTGCTCTTAACTAATAGTATAATTTCGTTTTTTTTTAACTTTACACTTAAGTTTCTAATCAAAAAAGTAATTATTTCAACAATAACTACAAATTATAGATTATTTGACCTATATTTGTAGTTATGGGAAGAATATCAAAAAACATCAAACATTTAAGAGGTCTTAAAAGTCTAACACAAGAACAGTTTTCAATAGTCTTAGATATTTCTAAATCGCGGGTAGGCTCATACGAAGAGGGCAGGTCTGAGCCACCAATTGATGCGTTAATTCAATTGTCAGATTTTTTTAAGATACCAATTGATGCGTTGGTGAAAAATGATTTAACCTTAGCGGAGAAGGATACTTTTATTGATATTGGAAATCAACGCGTACTGTTTCCGATGCGTGTTGATGAAAATAATGAAAATGTAATAGAGGTTGTGACTAAAGCAGCTTCTGCAGGTTATTTACAAGGTTATTCCGATACTGAGTTTATTGCTGAGCTACCAATTATGAGTTTAGATTTTTTACCTACAGGTAAACATAGAGCGTTTCCAATAAAAGGAGATTCAATGCATCCTTGGGTAAAAGATGGGGACGTGGTGGTTGCAGAGTTTATGGAAGATCCTCATGCAGTAAAAAATAATTTTTGTTATATCATCTTAACCAAAGATGATGGATTGGTTTATAAACGTGTGTTTACTGGTAACTTAGGCAATGATTACTTAACGCTTTCGTCTGATAATAAAGTGTATCAACCTTATCAGATTCATACTTCTGAAATTATGGAGATATGGCAGTTTAAATTAAATTTATGTATTGGTCAATATGAAGAGGATGAGTTAAATCCATCTAATATTTTGAGTTTAATGAGAAGTGTAGGAATTGAATTAAAAGACTTAAAACAAAGAGTTTCTAGTCTTGAAATTAACTAGACACTTTTTTTTTCATTATTATAATAAAGCTATTTTATGATTTTTAAACTGTTGATAACCTATTGAAAATGTTTTTTCTGGGAGGTGCTAGATGGATTGATTTATAGTTATTTTTATTTTTTAAAATTCAGAATGTTAATATGGCTGAAGATGTAATATATAGTGAAGATAATATTCGATCATTAGATTGGAAGGAGCATATCCGAATGCGACCTGGTATGTATATCGGTAAGTTGGGTGATGGTGCTGCGTATGATGATGGGATTTACATTTTACTAAAAGAGGTTATCGATAATTCAATCGATGAGTTCGCCATGGGGCATGGAAAAACTATTGACATTAGCATTAGAGATAAAAGGGTTAAGGTTAGAGATTATGGTCGTGGAATTCCATTAGGAAAAGTAATAGACTGTGTTTCTAAGATGAATACCGGTGGAAAGTATGACAGTAAAGCTTTCCAAAAATCGGTTGGATTAAACGGAGTAGGAACTAAGGCGGTTAATGCTTTATCGAGTTACTTTAAAGTTGAAGCGATAAGAGAAGGAGATTTAAAAAGAGCTGAATTTGAAAGAGGGAATCTAACGATAGATTCAGACATTGAAAAAACTACATCAAGGAAAGGAACTAAAATGACTTTTATTCCTGATGAAGATATTTTTAAGAGATACCAATATAGAGCTCAGCATGTTGAGAAGTTACTTTGGAATTATGCGTTTTTAAATACTGGATTAACGTTAAATTTTAATGGTGAAAAAATTTATTCTGAAGAAGGCTTAAAAGATTTACTAAAGCAAAACTTATCGAATGAGCCTTTATATCCTATTGTTCATTTAATAGGAGATGATATTGAAGTTGCGCTTACACATACTCAATCTTATGGAGAAGAGTATTATTCTTTTGTAAACGGACAATATACACCTCAAGGAGGAACACATCAAATAGAATTTAGAACTGCAATTGTAAAGACTATTCGTGAGTTTTATGGAAAAGATTACGATGCTGCAGATATACGATCATCAATAGTTTCGGCAGTTAGTGTGAGGGTGATGGAACCTATCTTTGAGTCACAGACTAAAACAAAACTAGGGTCAACAGATGTAGGTCCTGATGGGCCAACGATGAGGGCGTTTATAACGGATTTCTTAAAAAGAGAATTAGATAATTTTTTACATAAAAATACAGAGGTAGCAGAAGCTATTCAACTTAAAATAATGCAGTCGGAACGGGAACGTAAAGACATGGTAGGAATTAAAAAAATTGCCAAAAAAAGAGCGAAAGACGCTGCATTACATAATAAGAAATTAAGAGATTGTAGAGTTCATTACAATGATAAAAAGGAGGATGATAGAAAGAATGATACCATGCTTTTTATTACTGAGGGAGATTCTGCATCAGGTTCTATCACGAAATCAAGAAATGTTAGTACACAAGCCGTTTTTAGTTTAAAAGGTAAGCCATTAAATTGCTATGGTTTAACGAAGAAAATTGTGTATCAAAATGAGGAGTTTAATCTTCTCCAAGCAGCTTTAAATATTGAAGAAAGCGTTGAAGACTTAAGGTATAATAACATTGTTATTGCAACAGATGCCGATGTTGATGGAATGCACATTCGTTTGTTGCTGATTACATTTTTCTTGCAGTTTTTTCCTGATGTTATTAAAAATGGACATTTACAGGTGTTGGAAACTCCTTTGTTTAGAGTGAGAGACAAATCAAAAACAATTTATTGTTATTCTGATTTAGAAAGAAGAAACGCTATAGCAGAATTAAAAGGGAAACCTGAAATAACAAGATTTAAGGGGCTGGGTGAGATTTCGCCTAGTGAGTTTAAGCATTTTATTGGCGAAGATATTCGTCTAGAACCAGTGGTTATCTTAAAGGACACGCCAATTCAACATTTGTTAGAGTTTTATATGGGTAAAAATACACCTGATAGACAACAATTTATTATAGAAAACCTGAAAGTTGAAAAAGACATTGAGTATGAAAAGACTGAAGATATAATAGCGTGAGTTTAGTTTTAGTGATATTTTATGTTAAGGTTCAATGTGCAATACCAATTCGATTTAATTTAATGTAATAAATGAGCGAAGAAGACAATATAGAAGAAAGAGATGCAGAATTTGAAGGGGAAGGAAGCGGAAAGAATAACTTAGAAAATGTTATTCAGATTTCTGGAATGTATAAAGAATGGTTTTTAGACTATGCTTCTTATGTGATTTTAGAAAGAGCTGTTCCACATCTTAATGATGGGTTGAAGCCTGTGCAGCGTAGAATTTTACATTCTATGAAAGAAATGGATGATGGACGATACAATAAGGTAGCGAACATTATTGGTAATACAATGAAGTATCATCCGCATGGAGATGCTTCAATTGGTGATGCATTAGTACAAGTAGGACAAAAAGATTTATTGATTGATTGTCAAGGAAACTGGGGTAATATTTATACTGGAGATAGAGCTGCAGCACCTAGATATATAGAGGCACGTTTAACAAAATTTGCATTAGAAGTAGTTTTTAATTCAAAAACAACTGAATGGTTAACTTCTTATGATGGAAGAAATAAAGAGCCAGAAACATTGCCTGTAAAATTTCCTTTATTGCTAACTCAGGGGGTTGAGGGTATTGCAGTTGGCTTGGCATGTAAAATTTTGCCACATAACTTTAATGAGTTAATTGATGGTTCGATTAAGATTTTAAGAGGAGCTAAAAAAGTCATTATTTATCCAGACTTCTTAACTGCTGGTATGATCGATGTCTCTGCTTATAATGATGGAATAAGAGGTGGGAAAATAAAGGTTAGAGCAAGAATTGTACAAGAAGATAAAAAGACATTAAAAGTTACTGAAGTTCCTTTTGGTTCTACCACAGATAAATTGATTGATTCAATTTTAAAAGCGAACACAAAAGGTAAAATTAAGGTTAGAAAAGTAGAAGATAATACTGCTGAAAACGTAGAGATTCTAATCCATTTACCTCCTGGAGTTTCTCCAGATAAGATGATTGATGCACTTTATGCATTTACGGATTGTGAAGTGTCAATTTCACCAAATTCTGGTGTTATAGAGGATGATAGACCTAAATTTCTTGGGGCATCAGAGATGCTGCGAATTTCTACAGAAAGGTCAAAAGGGCTTTTGAAATTAGAATTACAAATTCGTAAAAAAGAATTGGAAGAGCAATGGTACTTTTCTTCTTTAGAAAAGATATTTATAGAAAATAAGTTTTATGTTAAGCTGCACGGCTTAGGCTATGATGAAGCAATAGATTTAACGATAGAATTGTTAAAACCATTTATCAAACATTTATTAAGAACGGTTTTAGATGAAGATGTAAAACGCCTGCTAGAAATCAAGATGAGAAGAATCACTAAACACGATTCTGAAAAAGCTGAAGAGAAGCTTTCTAGTCTTGAAGATGAAATTAAGCAAGTGAAATTTAACTTAGAGAATTTAATAGATTTTGCAGTTGATTACTTTAAGGAATTAAAGAAGAAATACGGAGTAGGACGAGATCGAAAAACAGAAATACGTTCTTTTGAAAGTATTGATGCTTCCAAAGTTGCTGTTAGTAACGTGAAACTTTACGTGAATTTTGAAGAAGGATTTGTTGGGACAGGGTTAAAGCGAAATGATAGTGAGTTTATAGCCGATTGTTCTGATATTGATAGTGTAATTGTTTTCAGAAAAGACGGAATGATGCAGGTTTCTAAAATCTCTTCAAAAGCATTTTTTGGTAAAGGAATTATCCATGCTGGAGTTTGGAAAAAAGGAGATAATCGAACAACGTATAATGTAATTTATCAAGATGGAAAATCTGGTCCAGCTATGGTGAAACGATTTTCTGTTACATCCATATCAAGAGATAAAGAGTATCCAATTACAAAAGGAACGGAAGGTTCTGTTGTGTTATGGTTCACTTCAAATCCAAATGGGGAAGCCGAATCTGTTCAAATTAAGTTGAAGCCAAAGGCTAATATTAAAAAAATGAAGTTTGAACTTGATTTTTCTGATTTAGCGATAAAAGGTAGAGGAACTGGTGGAAATCGTGTAACGAAATATCTAATTTCTAAAATTGAATTAAAAGAAGTTGGCATATCTACATTGGCAGCACGTAAAATATGGTTTGATGATACCGTGCAACGACTAAATTCTGAGGCAAGAGGTGAGTTTTTGGGTAGTTTTAAGTCAAACGACAAAATATTAACGGTAATGCAAAGTGGAGAATATCATCTGTTAGGGTATGATTTGTTTACCAAGTTTGAAGAGGATGTGATTGTGCTGGAAAAATGGAATCCAAAAAAACCTATTTCAGCTGTTTATTTTGATGGTGATAAGAAACAGTACTTTGTGAAGCGTTTTTTAATTGAGCAAATAGGTAATAAAACATCATTTATTTCTGATCATGAAAACTCGCAATTAGAAATTGTTTCAACAGATTGGTTGCCGCAGATAGAGCTTTCTTTTTCAAAAATTAAAGGAAAAGGAAAAGATAATGAGATATATTCTTTAGAGGAGTTTATTGCTATTAAAGGAATGAAAGCAATTGGTAATCGTTTAACGACACATAAAGTAAAGAGTATTGATTTGTTAGACCCCTTACCTTTTGAAGACGCTTTTTATTCGGAAGTAGAGGCTGAATTTATTCCTGAGGTAATTGAGGTTTTTGAAGCTATACAAGAGACTGAAGTAGTAAATGATGAAGTGTCTCTTGCGATTGAAATGATTGTAGAGCCTGAGACTAAACCTATATTTCCTAGAAAGAAAATGGATGCAGATGCGCCTAAAAAAAAAAAAGAATCACCGTTAAAAGATGTTGATGATGAGAATGACCAAATGACTTTGTTTTAAATGAATTTATCCATGACATTAATTATTATTATTATTACGGTAGCAGTTTCATTGTCTGCAAACAGTAAACCTGAGTTATATTCAAAATTATTGTTTAACCCTTATCAGGTTTTTCATAGAAAAGAATGGTGGCGAATATTCTCCCACGGTTTGATCCATGATAATAACAATATTATGCACTTAGGGTTTAATATGTATGTACTGTATTCGTTTGGTAACTCTGTTGAATCTGTCCTAATAAGCCATTTCGATGGTTTAGGTGTTGCGTATTATTTGCTCATCTATATTGGAGGTATGGCAATTGCGACCTTGCCAGCAATTTTAAAAAACAGAAATAATTATAACTACAATTCAGTAGGAGCTTCTGGAGCAGTTTCTTCAGTACTTTTTTCAATGATTGCATTTGCTCCTTTTAGTGGAGGAATAGGAATATTATTTATTCCGGTTAGTATTCCTCCTTTAGTATTTGGAGTGCTTTATTTGGCATATGAAAAGTATATGGAAAAACGAGGTACAACTAATATTGCTCACGATGCACATATTTGGGGTGCAGTATTTGGTTTCTTATTTACGTTGATTTTTGTGCCTGATGTATTTTTGAATTTTATAGATGAATTAATGGGAGTGTTTAGTTAAAACACTTTTTTTTATATTCTTTTCTCTTTTTTTATATCTTTAACCTCTAATTTGTAAAATGATAAAAGTTATTTTTTTAGATAGAGACGGTGTAATTAACTTTGAACCACGAGATTATACATACAGTATTGATCGATTTAAAATTGTTTATGGACTTTTTGAAGCCTTACATTTATTGAAGGATAAAGGCTATCAATTTATTGTAATTACTAACCAAGGTGGAATTTCCAAGGGAATTTATAACCATAAAGCTGTAAATACCGTACATGGTTATATGCAAGATTGTTTTAAGGAGAATAATATAGATTTATTAGACATTTATTACTGTCCTCATCATTCTGTTAATGAGAAATGTATCTGCAGAAAACCTGATTCTTTAATGTTAGAAAAAGCAATTGCTAGATATAATATAGATAAAACAACTGCTTATTTTATTGGTGATAGTAAAAGAGATATTTTAGCTGCCGAAAAAACAAAAATTAAAGGTGTTTTGGTTAAATCAAATGATCAGTTAATTAATTATTTAAATCAAATATTTTGATTCCTTCATTGTATATAAATTTTAACGGGTTTCTTTATAAAGAAGGTGAGAAGGTGTTTACTGTAAATAACAGAGCTTTTAAATACGGGGATGCTTTATTTGAAACTATTCGAATTATTAATGGTCAGCCTTGTTTTTTAGAGGATCATTTTATACGATTAAAAAAAGGAATGAAAGTGCTGAAAATGAATGCTGGTACTATTTCTTTTAATCAGTTGAAAGACCAAATTATTCGTTTAATTAATAAAAATAGAATTAAAGAAGGAGGGAGAATAAGGTTGACTGTTTTCCGTTCTTCGGAAGGGTTTTATTTACCTGAAGGTGATGAAGGTAGGTCATATTTGATTGAGGCTTCACCATTAAAAGAACATATTTATAAACTAAATGAAAAAGGCATTACAGTTGGTGTTTATGATGAGCTTAAAATAACTAGAAATGTATTGGCCCAAATTAAGACAACCAATAATATTCCAAATATTTTAGCGGGTATTTATAAGCGAGAAAATAATTTAGATGATTGTATTGTGTTGAATGATCAGGACCGAATAGCTGAGGCTATTAGCTCTAATATTTTTTTATATAAAAACAACAACCTTTATACACCTTCTTTAGAGGAGGGTTGTATAGATGGAATAATGAGAAGTCAAGTTTTGAAGATTGCTAAAAATTTGAAAATTAATGTGTTTGAAGGAATGATTAATGGAAGTATGCTGTTGCAAGCGGATGAGCTTTTTTTAACAAATGCAATAAAAGGAATTGAATGGGTAGCTGCTTATCGTGAAAAAAGATACTTTAATAATTCCACAAAAGAAATTTTGGACCAATTAAACAACATAGTTTTGCCCTTGCCCTAACAATGGTTTAAGGGCAAAATCTGTAGTTTTATCTTCCTCCAAAAATGGAACTACCAACTCTAATCATGTTTGAGCCTTCTTGAATGGCAATTTTGTAATCACCACTCATTCCCATAGAAAGGATAGTAAGTTGTGTGTGTTGCTTAAAAAATGTATGCAGCAAATTAAATTCATCTTTTACTTGAGACTCATCAGAGCTGTTAGTAGCCATACCCATAAAACCAACAATTTTTATATTGGTTAGTTGTTTTATTGCCTTTGAGTTAAGTATGTTTTCTGTTTCTGTTTTTGATAAACCAAACTTGCTTTCTTCTTCGGCAATTTTAATTTGCAATAGGCAATTAATTACTCTCTCGTTTTTGCTGGCTTGTTTATTGATTTCTTTTAAGAGTTTCATGCTATCAACAGCATGAATCATATTGACAAACGGGGCAATATATTTTACTTTGTTGGTCTGTAAATGACCAATTAAATGCCATTCAATATCTTTAGGTAAATCTTCGTATTTCTGAACCAATTCCTGAACTTTATTTTCACCAAAAATTCGTTGTCCAGAATCATAGGCTTCTTTAATTGCTTCGTTAGACTTGGTTTTAGAAACAGCTACCAAGGTAGCTGTTTCAGGTATCTCTTTTTTTATTTTTTTTATTTTTTGTGGTATGGACATTCTTCTAATAATATTGTAATACCGACCGAAGCGGAGGTGTCTTTTTACTTTTTAGTACAAATTTCAAAAGATTACTCTGTTCTCTCCAACAAAAAAAGTCGGAATCCAATTGGAATGGCAAGTTAATTATAATTGGTGAACAAATAATCCACTTCTTAATTTAGGCTCAAACCAAGTTACTTTTGGTGGCATTATCATATCGTTATCAGATATGTCCATCAATTGTTGCATGCTTACCGGATTTAAAGAAAAAGCAACTTCCATTTCTCCAGAGTCCACTCTTTTTTCTAATTCTCCTAAACCTCTAATTCCACCAACAAAGTCAATTCTTTTGTCAGTTCTTAAATCAACTATGTTTAATAACGGTTCTAACACTTGTTTAGATAAGATGGTAACATCTAATACTTCAACAGGATCGTTGTCATTGTATGTTCCTTCTTTAGCAACTAATTTGTACCATTTATTGTTCAAGTACATTCCAAAGTGATGCAAAGCGTTAGGCTTGTATTCTCCTTCATTTTCTTCGAGATCAAACTTTTCAGCTACTTTAGCAATAAAAGTATCTTCATCCATTCCGTTTAAGTCCTTTGCAACTCTGTTGTAGTCAATAATTTTTAATTGATTATCAGGAAATAGAACAGCCATAAAATAGTTGTATCTTCCTCCATCAGTAGGGTTTCCTTTAGCTTCATTTCTAAATTCTTCACCAACTAAAGCTCCAGCAGCAGTTCTGTGATGACCATCAGCAACATAAATACTTGGTACTTGTGCTTCAAATAAAGCCTTAATAGCAGTAATCTTATCAGCATCCTTAATTACCCATAAAGTATGTTGTAAACCATCATCAGTATTAATGTCATAAACTGGAGTCTCATTTTTTACATCTGAAACCAACTCATCAATAGCATTAACATGAGGGTAAGCAAAAAATACTGGCTCGTAATTTAATTGACTATAACGTACATGGTTTTTTCTATCTTCTTCCTTGTCAGGACGAGTTAACTCATGTTTTTTAATAACGTTATTGAAATAATCATCAATAGAACAACAACCAACTAAACCAGTTTGCATATGACCATTCATAATTATTTGATAAGCATAATAGTTCTCGGTTTCATCTTGAACCATTAAACCACCATTAACCAATTTATCAAAATTCTCTTTCCCTTTTTTATATACTTCAGGAGTATAATGATCTGCATCATCAGCAAATTCTAACTCTGGTTTTATAACTCGGTAAAAGCTGTTTGGATTGTCGTTGCAAATTTCTCTTGCCTCTTGAGCATTTAGAACATCGTAAGGACGACTTGCTATTTCTTTAACTTTATCCTCGATAGGACGAAAAGCTTTAAATGGAACTAATATTGACATTTTATTTTTGTTTATATAATTAAAAGGTTAGACATTAGGAGTGTAAGGTCAGTATATTTCTGCTGACTTCATACTTCTTAACCTAAATGTTCTATTATTTGTAAAGCTAACTCTTCTCCAATTCTATCTTGTGCCTCTAAAGTTGCAGCTCCAGTATGTGGCGTTAAAGAAATGTTAGCATGTTGTAATAAATCTTCTCGTGGATTAGGTTCATTGGTAAACACATCTAATGCAGCATGTGCTACTTTTCCTGAGTCTAAGTTAGTAATTAAAGCATCTTCATCAATAACACCGCCACGGGCAGCATTCGCGATAATTACACCATCTTTCATCTTAGCAAATTCAGGAGAACCAATTAATGCATTACCATCTGCTGGCATTGGCATATGTAAAGATATAAAGTTGGAATGAGCTAATAAATCATCTAATGATGTTGTATGAATATCAGTACTTACTGTTTGGTTGGCAACCTTAACATGTATTGTAGCATTTGGTACAAAAGGATCAAATGCAATAACATTCATTCCGCAACCTAATGCGTAACTTGCTAGACTTTGTCCAATTCTTCCAAAACCAATAATACCAATTGTTGCGCCTCTTAATTCAATACCTTTCCCGTATTTCTTTTTTAATGTTTTAAAACCTGAAGTGCCAGAAATAGGCATCTGTCTGTTTGAATCATAAATAGAACGAGCAGCACCAAATAAATGAGCCATAACTTGTTCTGCAACTGATTGTGATGAAGCAGCTGGAGTATTGATTACTTTAATGTCTTTGTTTCGAGCATATTCAACATCAATGTTATCCATTCCAACACCACCTCGTCCAATTAATTTTAAACCTGGACAAGCATCGATTAAATTTTCTCTAACCGTTGTTGCACTTCTTACTAAAAGCCCAACATAATTGTTTTCGTTAATGGCATTAATTAAATTTTCTTGTGCTACTGTTTCAGTAATTACTTCATAACCAGATTTCTCTAAATTTGCCTTTCCGATAGGAGCAATCCCATCATTTGCTAGTATTTTCATTTGAATAATGTATTAATATATCAATATAAAAATGTAACAATTCAATTGTTACATTGCATAGCTGTTAACTAGTTTAATTAACTAGCTACTAAATCGTATTTGTTAGCCAATTGTTTCATTGTATCAACTAATACTTGAATACTTTCAATAGGCATTGCATTATAAATTGAAGCTCTATATCCTCCAACATCCCTGTGGCCATTAATTCCACTGATTCCAGCTTCATTCCACATATTGTCAAAAGCTTCTTTAAAGTCCTGATTCGTTAACACGAAAGTTACATTCATCTTACTTCTATCTTCATGAGCTGCTGTCCCTTCGAAAAGTGAATTCCTGTCTATTTCATTGTAAAGTAATGCTGCTTTTTCTTCATTCACTTTCTCTATCCATTCAATTCCTCCGTTAGCTTTTAACCACTCTAATGTTAACATAGAAACATAAATAGGGTAAACAGGTGGAGTATTAAACATTGATCCTTTAGCAGCATGAACGCTTAAATCTAACATTGTAGGAATGGTGCGATCAGTTTTTCCTAATAAGTCATCTTTAACAATATACAAAGTTGTTCCAGCTGGACCTAAATTCTTTTGAGCTCCAGCATAAATCATAGCGTAATCGCTCACGTTAATCTTTCTACTAAAGATGTCTGATGACATATCTGCAATCAATAAAGTTTCATCTTGAGTTGGAATGTTTTTAATTTGAGTTCCGAAAATAGTATTGTTTGTTGTGATGTGGAAGTAGTCCGAATCAGCTGGTACTGAATAATCTTTTGGAATGTAATTGAAATTTTTGTCTTCAGAAGAAGCAACCATATTCAACTTGCCTAGTTTTTTTGCTTCCTGTAAAGCTTTTTTACTCCAAGCACCAGTATTTAAATAGGCTCCGGTTCCGTTCTCATTCATAAAGTTAAAAACAGTATTTAAGAACCCTGTACTAGCACCTCCTTGTAAGAATAAAACAGAATAACCTTCAGGCACTTCTAAAATTTCTTTGACTAATGCAACAGCATTATCCATTACAGCAACAAAACTTTTACTTCTATGCGATATTTCTAAGACAGATAAGTAAAGATTATTAAAATTAATTACTGCTTCTGAAGCTTTTTTTAAGACATCTTGATTTAAGATACTTGGCCCCGCACTAAAATTATGAACTTTTGACATTTATGTATTTTTAATATATTGTAAAAGTAGGACTTATACTTATTCAATAGAGAGGGAAATTGATAAATATTTTAAGAGAAAAACGAGGTGATTATTGCCTAATAAAATCAATCCAATTTTTAATTAATTTGATTAGTTCTGTTTTGTTTGACTCTTAAACTGGTAGTCGTATAACTTTTTGTAAGCGCCATTTTTATTGAGTAATTCGGTATGATTTCCTTCTTCAACAATTTCCCCTTTATCAATTACTAATATTTTATCAGCATTTTGAATAGTAGACAAACGATGGGCAACAATAATGGAAGTTCTATTTTTTGTTAAAACACTTGTTGCGTGCTTAATCAATTCTTCTGATTCACTATCAATTGAAGAGGTAGCCTCATCTAAAATTAAAACTTGTGGTTGATGAACATATGCTCTAATAAAAGAAATTAATTGACGTTGACCAACAGAAAGCATTGCTCCTCGCTCTTTTACATCATAATTGTAATCTCCAGGAAGTCTTGAAATAAAATCATGTGCCCCAACTTTTTTGGCAGCTTCAATTACTGCTTCTTCAGTAATTTTTTTATTGTACAGCGTAATATTATTCATCACACTACCTGAAAATAAGAAGACATCTTGTAAAACGATAGACATATATTTTCTAAGTTCGTTCAGTTTTAATTCATTGATGTTGATCTTATCAATAGAAATTTCACCTTTATTTATCTCGTAATATCTTCCCAATAAATTAATGATAGAAGATTTTCCGGCTCCGGTTGCACCAACAAGTGCTAAAGTCTCACCTTCATTAATGTTAAATGAAATGTTTTTTAATACCCAATCCTCATTATTATAGGCAAACCAAACATTCTTAAATTCAATATCTCCTTTTAATTCTGAAGTGCTTTTTGTTCCGTTATATGAAATAATGGATACAGTATCCAGCACTTTAAAAACACGCTCAGAACTTACCATTCCCATTTGTAGTGTGTTAAAACGATCTGCTAATTGCCTGATAGGACGGTATAGCATATAGACAAACAGTGTAAAAGAAAAAATTTCTCCGGGACTAGCATATCCTAAAGCAACTTCTTTAAAACCATACCAAACAATTAACGCTATAGACAATGATGATAGAATTTCTACAACAGGAAAGAAAACTGAATAAGCCCAAACTGTTCTGATGTGAGCATTTCTATGTTTTTTATTAATTTCTGAAAATGTTTCCATTTCTACTGCCTCACGGTTAAATAATTGAACAACCGACATTCCGGTAATGTGTTCCTGTACAAAAGTATTTAAGCGAGAAACTTGTTCTCTAACATCTTGAAAAGCTTTTTTAATTACGGTTTTAAAAACGTAGGTTGCTAAAAAGAGAAGGGGGACAGGTATTAAAGTAATTAAGGCTAAATCCCAATTAATATAAAGCATACATGCTACAACAGAAAATATTTTTAATAAATCGCCTATAATTATTAAGATGCCTCCAGAAAACATTTCTGCAATGGTTTCAATATCAGAAACAGTTCTTGTAACGAGTTGTCCAATAGGAGTATTATCAAAGTGTTTTAATTTAAAACCGATAACATGTTTAAATGTTTGGTTTCTTAAATCCTTAATTACGTTTTGACCGATTAAATTACCGAGTAAAGTAAAGAAGTATTGTAAGATGGATTCTAAAATTAAGAATCCAACTAAATAAATCGTCATTAAGAGTAAACCTTCGCTATCTAATGCTTTAATGTGATTATCAATGGTCATTTGTATGAGTACAGGGCGTACCAAAGTTGTAATAGCTAAAATAATACTTAAAAAGGCTGTAGTGTAAAACATACCATAATATGGTTTTACGTAATTCATCACTCTTCTAAAAAGTGAAAAATCAAAAGCTTTACCTGTTACTGTTTTAGCCATTCAAAACCTCCTTTGGATATTTTACTTCAGTTAAATAAAGCCCATGAGCAGGAGCTGAAGTTCCTGCCTCACCTCTATTTTTAGAGGCTATAATTTCAGTTAGATCGGCCACTTCAATTTTTTGCTGACCAATTTCTAATAATGTGCCAACAATGGCTCTCACCATGTTTCTTAAAAATCGATTTGCAGTAATAGTAAAAACTAAGCAATCATTTTTTCTTTCCCAATTGGTAAAAGTAATTTTACAATCATTGGTAAATGTGTCAGTGTTACTCCTACTAAAACAAGAGAAATCGGTATATTTTAAAAGCTCCTGTGCTGCTTCATTCATCAAATCTAAATTAAGTGAATAAGGGAGGTAGTAGGCTTTGTTTTGTAAAAAAGGATTTTTAGTTGGAGTAATCCAGTATTCGTAAGTTCTAGCTTTAGCTGCAAATCTTGCGTGTGCTTCAGCATTCACTTTTGTTAAAGTGGTGCATGAAATGTCTTCAGCCAAAAACTTATTGACTTTAAAAAGTGTTTTCTCAATATCAAATCTCTTTTCAATATCAAAATGAGCATAAAGTTGATGTGCATGAACACCCGCATCTGTTCTTCCTGCGCCAACAACTTCAATATTTTCTTGTAAAATGGTAGAAAATGCTTTATTGATTTCTTCCTGAACAGAGCTGGCATTATCTTGTATTTGCCAACCGTGATAGTTGGTGCCATCGTATTTTATTTCGATAAAAAATCTGCTCATAAGAGCCGTAAAATTAAGAAATAAGGTGGTGTTCCAAGTACTAATCCCTTCCTTTTTCTTTTAATAAGGGAACGAACCTAAAGAGTGTCAAGTCTTCCGTTTGGAAATTTATTTTAGATAACTTCATAATTTTTTTCATTCGTTGACTATCGCCTTCATTAACAGGAATAACAAGTGTTCCTCCAATTTTTAATTGATTTAATAAATCTTCAGGAATGTAAGGTGCTCCAGCAGTTACTATTATTTTATCAAATGGAGCGTAAGTTGGTAAACCTTTATACCCATCACCATAAAAAAGAGTTGCTTTATATCCTAAAGTAGTTAATAGTTGTTTGGTTCTTTCATAAAGTGCTTTTTGACGTTCTATAGAAAATACTTTAACACCCATTTCTATTAAAACTGCTGTCTGAAATCCCGAACCTGTTCCAATTTCCAAAACTTTTTCTCTTGGTTTTAATTCTAATAATTCTGTTTGAAAAGCTACGGTATAAGGTTGTGATATTGTTTGACCCGATCCAATAGGAAAAGGTTTGTCTTCGTATGCATGTTTGTGTAATGCGTTATCTGGTATAAATAAATGACGCGGAGTGTTTGCTATAGCTGCAAGTACAGCCTTACTTTTAATTCCTTTTTTAGCTAATATCTCTGTTAGTTTTCGTCTTAATCCCTTATCTCTATATGTATCTGTCATTACCTCAAAATATAAAGACAAAGAAAGGAAGAATTTATAAGGTTTACTAACTGCAGATTTATGTTATTATTAAAATATCGGTGTTAATAAGAATTTTTTTTGTGAAAAAAGAAGCCTAAACAAACGAGTATGTTTGCTTCATAAATGTTAAAAGTAGGTGTAATAGGAGCTGGTAATTTAGGTGAGACCCACATTAAATTACTTCAGAAGATCAACGATTTTGAATTGGTTGGTTTTTATGATGGAGATGAATCTCTTCAAAAAAATGTGTCTCAAAATTTTAATACAACAGCTTATAGCTGTGTTGATGAGTTGATTAGAAACGTTGATGTAGTGGATATTGTAAAACCATCCATCTCTCATTTTGATTATGCTGTTAACGCTATTAGGCAATCTAAACACGTTTTTATTGAGAAACCTGTTTCTAATACAGTTGATGAAGCAAGGCAATTACTTGATTTATCATTAGAAGCAAATGTTAAAGTGCAGGTGGGGCATGTAGAACGATTTAATCCCGCATTTAAAGCCGGATTACCATATATAACAGCACCTATGTTTATAGAGTCGCACCGAATGATAGAATTTGATGCCAAGAAAGCAAACGTACCAGTGGTAATGGATTTAATGAGTCATGATTTAGATATTATTTTAAGTGTAGTTAATTCTAACATTAAAAAGGTAAGTGCTAAAGGTGTTCGTGTTGTTGGTGATACTCCAGATGTTGTAAATGCCATTATAGAATTTGATAATGGATGTGTTGCAAATTTAACAGCAAGTAGAATTTCATTAAAAAATGAGCGTATCTCTAAATTTTATCAAAGAGATGCTCATATCAAAATTGATTATTTAGCACAAGAAACAAGTCTCTTTTCAGCTAAAAAGAATGGTAAAATTGAGTTGTATTCTGAACAACTTAAAATAAATAAAGAAAATCCCGTAAAATTAGAGCTAGAAGAATTTGCTCAATCCATTATAAATGATACGGCACCAGTTGTTGGAATCCATGATGGGAGTATAATGTTAAATGCTGCATATCGGGTTGCAGAAAAAATCAAAATAACGAGCTCTTTACTCTAAGATTAATACATTTGTACAATACTTTTTTTAACACTACGTTTAAGTGCATATCGAAGACATTTTGTATAAAATAAAATTTTATAGCTTTTTATTCTTAATCGGAATAATTTTATTCTCCTGTTCTAAGGAAAAATTTGAGGCTAAAATACCTGCGTATATTTCTATACCTAGTATTACACTAACTACCGATTATGCTTCTGAAGGTTCTGTCTCTTCAAAAATTACAGATGCTTGGGTTTATATTAATGATGATTTAGTAGGTGTTTATGAATTGCCAGCAAAATTTCCAGTTTTAAAAGAAGGAAATGTATCGGTTAAAGTTTATGCAGGAATTAGAGATAATGGAATAGCAGCGTCAAGAGCAAGGTATTTGTTGTATGATCCACATACAGAACAAGTGAGTTTGATTCCTGGAGGGACAATTGAGATAATAGCGAATATAATCTATAATGCAGGAGCTAAATTTTCATGGTTAGAAGATTTTGAAGGAGCAAGTACTTCTTTTCTATATACTGCGGGAAGTGATACTATATTTAATAGGCAATCTGGAACCTTAAAAGAAGGTGACTTTTCAGGACAAGTTTATTTAGAAGATGAAATGGACTTTTTTGAATCAATATCAGTTCCATTTAACGACCTTCCAATTGGAGAAACTGTTTATTTAGAAATGGATTTTATAACGAATGAAAACATCATAGTAGGTGTTTATTTAGATGGTGAACAATTTGCTTTTATAACCTTAAATGTATCTAGTGATTGGAATAAGATTTACATTAACCTTAAAGAGGTTCTGAAGTCTAAAACAAATAGTTCTGAAGTTAAAGTTTTTATAGGGCTGAAAGAAGAAGGTGGGACTATTTTTAAAACAAACAACCCTCAAGTCTATATTGATAACGTTAAACTGGTGCATTATTGATGAATAAAAAATTACAAGTTTTAAAGTATATTTTTTTAGATATAGTTTCGGCAGTTCTTGTTTGGGCAATATTTTTTGTTTACCGAAAAAGATATTTGGAGCCTATTAAATTTGGGCATGAAGTACCTTTAAATTTTGACGATAATTTTTACTTAGGATTAGCCTTAATACCTTTGTTTTGGATAATTATTTATTTTATTGTAGGTACTTATAATGATATTTATAGAAAATCTAGGTTGATAGAGTTTGGCCAAACTTTATTATTCTCTTTAATCGGGACACTAATACTTTTCTTTGTTTTATTGTTAGATGATGAAATATCTTCTTACACCCAATATTATAAGTCTTACATGGTGTTGTTTGGGCTACATTTTGTTATAACAGCATTTTTCAGATTAGTATTAACAACCTATACAGGTAAAAGGATTAAAGATAGAAAAATTGGTTTTAAAACCTTAATCATTGGATCTAACCAAAAGGCTGTTGATTTATATAAAGAGATTTCGGGTCAGAAACATTCTACAGGAAATAAATTAGTTGGATTTACACATGTACATAAGTCAGAGGCATATCTGTTAGATGCATATTTACCACATTATGGTAATTGTATAGATTTAAGAGAAACCATTGAGAAACATCAAATTGAAGAGGTTGTAATTGCCGTAGAATCATCAGAACATGATAGTTTAGGAACTATTATAACTGAATTAGAAGGGTTAAAGGTTGTTATTAATGTTATTCCAGACATGTATGATATTCTTTCGGGATCGGTAAAAATGACTTCAATTTTTGGTACACCACTTATTGTAATTACACGAAATATAATGCCAGTTTGGCAACAGTCTGTTAAACGGATATTAGATATATTAACAGCGGTATTTGTATTGTTATCTTTTTCTCCTGTATATATTATTACAGCGCTAATCGTTAAATTATCATCAAAAGGGTCAGCTTTATTTTCGCAAGAAAGAATTGGTATTCATGGGAAACCATTTACTATATATAAGTTTAGGTCCATGCGGACAGATGCTGAAAAAGATGGCCCAGCGTTATCAAGCTCAACAGATAGTCGAATAACAAAGTTTGGTAAATTTACGCGTAAAGTGAGATTGGACGAAATGCCACAGTTTTACAATGTATTAATTGGAGATATGAGTTTGGTAGGTCCACGACCTGAGCGTCAGTTCTTTATTGATCAGATTACTAAAACAGCACAGCATTACAATCACTTACTTAAAGTTAGACCGGGAATTACCTCCTGGGGTCAAGTGAAATATGGTTATGCAGAAAATGTAGATCAAATGATAGAACGTTTAAAATTTGATATTATTTACATTGAAAACATGTCTTTATTGGTAGATTTTAAAATTCTGATCTACACAGTTTTAATTGTGATGAAGGGAGCTGGTAAATAGGACCAGAAAAAAAGCAATATTATTTTGTTTCAGATTGACCTAACGATATTAATAGTCGTAATAGAATATACAAATGGTTGTAAGTATTTTATTTGATTCTTCGTTTATAGCTTTCTATAATTTTCTCTATATATTAAATTTTTTTGTTTCTTAATCTAGTAACTAATTTAAATTACCATTAGGATCAATTCCCATCGGGTTAGATACTTTAGGGCAAGATTTAGAACCTTTTTTTAAGAACATAAAACGTACTCTCAATAAAAATGGACGTGCTCTAGTATTAGAGAATGGGTGTGTAGATTTAATATGATTTAAAGGCATCAAAGCTAAAATAGACGTTTCTATTATTGGCATAATAATTAAACGATTACTCGCTTTAAAACCAATCCCAAAAAAATAATGAAGTTCACCTAAAAAGGCATTTGGTCCAGTAACATAATCAGTATTACCTGGTATTTTAGGAGTTGGTATTCTTCCTTTTATCAGATGATAATCTGCATTTAAGCCTAGTCCGTTTACATAAAATAAAGATTCAGAAGCATCAAAACGAAAACCTAAATTAAAATGTGTAGAAATTAAGTGATCGCCATAAGAACCTTCGGTTTTTAAGCTTTTTGTAAGTAAATCATTCGTATATGTTTCTTCAGTATAATCTTCACCACCCCTAAACCATTTCCAGGTTAAACCAAAATCTCTATAATTAATAAATTTCCGTTCGGTCATTTTAAACATCCCTATTTCAGCCAGTACACCAATTTTTCCTTTAGAATCAGCAACATATTTATAATCGATGGTAGGATTTAAGGTGTCAGTAAATTCTAAATTATAATTGTTATAAGCGGCCATGTAGGATAATCCTAAACCAAAATACCAACCTTTATCTACTTTTTCTTTACTATAATTATATAGACCGCTTCCTTTAGGCTGTTTATATTGTCCAGCTAAAGTTATTGTAATTAGTAATATTGGTAAGATGAGTAGTTTTTTCAAGGTATGATTAAAAATAAGACATTGCTTAAAGATTTTTCTCTCGAAAAACACTAGCAATGACGCTTAATATTATATTTCTGAAAGTATAGCTTGTTCAACAGCTGCACTATCCCAAACGTTTTCAATGTCATCAAATTGTGCCATTACGTTTTTCATAATTGCATCTTGTTCCTGTCCAGTTTTCCAAGCTATAGAATAGCGAATGTCACTAAAAGTAACCTGACTATAAAGCGGCAACCATTTATCAGGATGTTTAGCAGAAAAATGAGCTTCAATTTTCTTTTGTAATAAGAATTTTGGATCACCAACATAATCTCTCATTACATAGTAATTGTGTAAAGATAAATCTTGTACACCATCACCATCAGGTTTTCTAAGTTCTTGATATTCGGTAAAAACTTTGGTCCAGTTTTCATTGTGTTTTTGCATCAAATCCCACATTACTGTGCAATCTTCCATACCAGAATTCATTCCTTGTCCGTAAAAAGGAACAGTTGCATGAGCTGCATCGCCCATTAAGGCAACTTTTCCAGAGGTCCAAGGGTAACAACGAATAATTGATAAAGAGGATAGTGGATGATCATTCCATGCTTCTCCAACATTTGGCATCATTTTGTAAAAATCAGGGAAAGTCGTTTTAAAAAAAGTGTCAACAGCTTCTTTAGATGTTAATTCCTCAAAAGAACTTTCACCAGTAGAAGGCATAAATAAAGTACAGGTAAACGATCCATCATCATTAGGCAATGCTATTAGCATAAACTTTCCTCTTGGCCAAATGTGTAAAGCGTTTTTATCTAGTTGATAAGAACCATCTTCATTAGCTGGCAATAACAATTCTCTATAGCCATCATTAATAAAATGTTGGCTGTATTCAAAACGATCTAACTTTTGCATAGCATTGTAACGGACAGCAGAAAATGCTCCATCGCAAGCAAAAACAACATCAGATTTGTGTTCAGATTTTTCTTTTGTTATAGCATTTTCTAAAAAAACAATTCCATTTTCTAAATCAACACCTGTACACTTTTCATTATAATGAATAGTAGCTTCGCCTTTTTTCTCAGCAATATCCATCATTAAAGCATTTAATCCGCCTCTAGATACGGAATAAATTGCTTGACCTTCTTTACCATAAGCTTGATAATTAAGGTTGCTTTCCAAATCATGCATAATTCTTCCAGTCATTGGAATTGCAATTTCTGAAACTTCTTTTTCAAGATTTACATTCTTTAAAGCTTTCCAACCCCTATCAGAAAGTGAAAGGTTAATTGATTTACCTGCTTTTATTTCTGCTTTTCTAATATCAGAACGTCTTTCAAAAATAGTTACTTTATATCCTGCTTTAGAGAGGTAAACTGCCCAAAGTGTTCCTACTAATCCTGCGCCTACTACTGTTGCTGTTTTCATTTTAATGTTTTTTTTAGAATTTCACCAAAACGGTAAATATCTTTATAAGAGTTGTACAATGGTATTGGAGCCATACGAATTACGTTTGGTTCTCTCCAGTCAGAAATAACTCCTTCTGCTGTTAATGAGTCAAATAAATCCTTACCATATCCATGGGCAATTACAGAAACTTGAGAGCCTCTTTCATCCCAATTTCTTGGTGTAATAATTTCTAATGCTTTATCAGAAGATGCTAATGATGCATTTACATCATCAATAATAAACTCTAAATAACCAGAAATTAATTTTTGCTTTTTCAGTATTTTATCCATACCAACTTCGTCAAAAATATCAACAGCAGCTTTATGTGCCGCCATAGATAATACTGGTGCGTTACTCATTTGCCATGCTTCAGCAGATTTTATTGGATTAAAACCTTTTTCCATTAAAAAGCGAGTTTCTTTCTTTTGTCCCCACCAACCTGCTAAACGCGGTAATTCTTTATTATTACAATGTTTTTCGTTAATGTAAACACCAGAAACGCCACCAGGACCAGAATTTAAATATTTGTAAGAACACCAACAAGCAAAATCAACATCCCACTCGTGTAATTTTAATTCAATATTTCCTACTCCATGTGCTAAATCGAAACCGCAATTGGCTCGAACTTTATGAGCTGCTGCAGTAATAGCTTTCATATCGAAAACTTGGCCGGTAAAATAATTTACGCCACCAATCATTACACAGGCTAAAGAATCTCCAGCTTCTGCAATGGCAGCAATAATATCTTCGTTATGTATGGTTAATTCTCCTTCTCTTGGAGCAATTTCAATAATTGCTTCATCAGGATTTAAACCAGCATTTCTCACTTGCATTTCTAATGCATATTGATCAGATGGGAAAGCCTTTGCTTCACAAAGAATTTTAAAACGTGTTTCCGTTGGCCGGTAAAATGAAACCAATAGCAGATTTAAATTTACTGTTAAGTTATTCATCACCACTACTTCTTGCTCTGTAGCACCAACAATTTTAGAAATTGGTTCGGCAAATATTTCATGGTAAGCAAACCAAGGGTTCTTCCCTAAAAAGTGTCCTTCAACACCCCATTGAGCCCAATCTTCTAATTCTTGTGAAATATAAGCTGCCGTAGATTTTGGTTGTAATCCTAAAGAGTTTCCCGTAAAGTAAATGGTCTCTTTTTCGTTGATTACCGGAATATAAAATTTGTTTCTATATGCCTTTAATTGATCTTGCTCGTCTAATTTTAGCGCAAATTCTAAACTATTTTCGTAAGTCATTTAATCCTTTTGTAATTGACTGTAAATATACATAACTATCATTAAAAATATGAATTTCTTACTCCTTCTCCGAATTAGCGAAGCTAATATAAGTGATCTAGAATACAGTAAAAATATATTTTGAGTATTTTCATGAAACTAGATCCCCTGTTTCACGGGGAAAGAGTAGGAAAATGATAGTTCATTTTCAGGTATATCTGTTCCTAATGCAAACTCAAAATTAAAAGTTCTATTTTTTTGGTAGTAACCTAAAAGTCATTCTATGAATATCCGTTGCACCTATTTTTCTAATGGCTGCTCTATGTTCTTTTGTTGGATAACCTTTGTTTCTGTCCCAAGCATATTCAGGGTGTTTATTGTGTGCTGTAAACATAAAATCATCACGATAAGTCTTCGCTAAAATAGAAGCTGCAGCAATTGATAAAAACTTAGAATCGCCTTTTATAATGCATTCATGGTTGATATTAGGATAGGGATTAAACCGATTTCCATCAATCAGTAATAATTCTGGTGAAGTCTTTAGCTGATCAACAGCTCTAGACATTGCTAAAAAGGATGCATTGAGAATGTTGATTTCATCAATCTCAATATTGTCGACTATTCCAACGCCAAAAGCAATAGCTTCCTTTTCAATTTCTATTCTTAAAATTTCTCTATTCTTTTCCGAAATCTGTTTAGAATCGTTTAAGATTTTGTTTTTGTAATCGCTTGGTAAAATAACTGAAGCAGCATAAACTGGTCCGGCCAAACAACCTCTTCCAGCTTCATCGCAACCAGCTTCAATTAAACCTTTTTTAAAATAACTCTTAAGCATCTATTGTTTTTAAAATGGAGGCCCAAAGTAAATCACCCGTTTTTTCCCAACTGAATTTCTTTGCTTGGAGCTTGCTTTTTTCAATTAATTCTTTTCTTAACTCTTTATTAGATGCAATGGTAAGCATTGCTTTAGCTATAGCATCAACAGAAAAAGGATCTACTAATATTCCTGCATTTTCTAACACTTCAGGCATAGAAGTTACGTTGGAGGTTATTACAGGAACACCACAACTCATTGCTTCAACCAACGGTATTCCGAATCCTTCAAAAATTGGAACATAGGTTAGAGCTTCTGCAGCAGCTGTAATTTTGTATAAATTATCATTACTAACTCGGTCAGTAAAAATGACATCATCTTTGTGAGTTAATGCTAGAAAAGTAGTTTCAATCTCGTTGGTCCACCACATTTTTTTACCTACAATAACCAGTTTAAAGCTTGATTTACTTTGTGTTTTAAATTGATCAAAAGCGGTAAAAAGATTTACCAAGTTTTTTCGGGGATGTAAGGTTCCTACAAACAAAAAGTAAGGACAACCGTTCGAGTATTTTTTTTGGATAGATTTTTTTTCTTCTAAGTCAATAGATTTGAAATTTTCATTAGGACCATTGTAAACAACATCTATTTTTACAGAATTAATAGCATAAGAAGCTATAATATCTTTTTTAGAAAACTTAGATACAGTAGCAATTCGATGCGATTTATTAGCAAATTTGGGGAAGTTCTTACAATAATAATTTCTTAATGTAAAAGGTAAATGTTCGGGGTAATGTTCAAAATTTAAATCATGAATTACACTTAACGTTTTTATTTCCGTGTTCAATGGAATCATACCATTAGTTCCAACAAAAATATCTGGTTTAATCTGCATTAAGAGTTTTTTTAAAGAGAATTGATACCAAATTCGATATAAAAACGCATGTTTGGCTTGTGGTCCGATTACTTTAGAAGTAATGTTATCTGCAAAAATAAAATCGGAGTGGGGCTTTCTGTCAAAAATAAAAATAAAGTGAACGGTTGGGTTATTTAAAACAATGTGTTTAAAAGCCTCAAATGTAAATTGACCTAGGCCATCCATTTGGTCTTTTATAAGTAACCGGGTATCTACTGCAATTTTCAACAACTATTTTTTTAACGAAGGTAATAATCTTACTAAAGAAATGTTTATAAAGCACTAATAATATTATTTTTACAGAAATTTATTTTAGGTGCAAAAAAAATTTATAACCAATCTTGGACTATTACTGTTCCTTAATTTTTTAATTAAGCCATTTTGGTTATTCGGTATTGACCGAACGGTTCAGAATATAGTTTCTGCAGAAGATTATGGTGCCTACTTTACACTTTTCAATTTTTCAATCTTATTTAACATTATTCTAGATTTTGGAATAACCAATTTTAACAACCGGAATATCTCACAGCATAAACAATTGCTGTCTAAATACTTTTCTGGTATAGTTATTTTCAAGTTTTCGTTAGCAGTTATTTACTTATTAATAACGTTTGTTGCGGGTTATATGATGCGGTACGATTCTGATCGGTTTTATATACTATTGTTCTTATCGATTAACCAATTTTTAATTTCATTCATTCACTACTTAAGATCAAATATAGCTGGATTACAGCTGTTTGCCTTGAATAGCTTTTTGTCAGTTTTAGATAAATCTATTCTCATTATTTTTTGTGCAGCCTTACTTTGGGGAAATGTTGTTGATGCTAAATTTGAATTAATACATTTTGTATACGCTCAAACACTAGCTTATTTAATAACGGCAATTATTGTTTTTGGAATAGTGTTATCAAAAACAAGAACGTTTAAACTGAAGTTTAATAAGGCTTTTTCTTTATTTATTTTAAAACAGACTTACCCTTATGCTGTGTTGGTTTTAGCCATGACGTTCTATTATAGAATTGATGCTGTAATGTTAGATAGTATGTTGGCAGATGGTGAAGTGCAAGCTGCCATTTATGCAAAAGCTTATCGTTTGATGGATGCTGCAACTCAAATAGGAGTTCTGTTTGCAACATTATTGTTGCCAATGTTTGCCAATATGATTAAAAACAATAAAAAGGTGGTTGATTTAGTTCGGCTATCTTTTAGTTTAATTTTTGTTCCTTCAATTATTATTGCTATAGGCTGCTTTTTCTTTTCGGATGAAATTACAAGTGCTCTTTATAAAGGTAGTACAGATTCGGCACGAGTATTAGGCTTACTAATGTTTTGCTTTGTAGCTATTGCAACAACTTATATATTCGGGACCTTGTTAACTGCTAATGGTAGTTTAAAAACGTTAAACCAGTTGGCTATTGGAGGAATGATCTTAAATGTAGTTCTAAATTTAACACTTATTCCAACTTATAAAGCTGAGGGATCTGCAGTAGCAAGTTTAATTACACAAGTAATAATTGTTGTTGTACAAATTTCTATCGTTAAAAACCTATTTAAATTTAGTGTCAACTATAATTTTATAGGAACAATTGCGTTATACGTTATATTAATTATTGTTGTGGTAAAAGGAATTCAATTTTATGTTGCAGAATTTATAGTTCAATTCATTTTGTTCGTAATAATTTCAGGAGTTCTAGCATTGGTAATGCGAATAATTAATTTGAATAAAATGGTGCTAATATTCAGAGATAAAGAGCTTTAAGGAATTCGATAAAATTAGGTACTTTTACGATTCTCAAAAAATATTTTACAAGTAATGGAAAACAATACTACAAACAATAATGATATCAATTCTGGCAACTTAATTGTATTCTTTTATAGATGGAGAAAACCATTAATTATGTTGAGTGCAATTGCTGCAATTTGCTCAATTATTGTTTCCCTAATTATACAAGATAAATACAAATCAACAGTTGTACTTTTTCCAACTACTACAAGTTCTATTTCTAAAGCTTTGCTTTCTGAAAACAATACAGGAAAGGAAGATGTAATGCAATTGGGTGAAGAAGAAGAAGCTGAGCAAATGCTTCAGATTTTAAATTCTGATAGAATTAGAAATCGAATTGTTAAAAAATACAATTTGATGGCGCATTATGATATTGATGAAGGTGGAAAACATCCTTATACCAAATTACAAAAGGAATTTAATGGCAATATAAGTTTTACAAGAACAGAATTTATGTCTGTTGAGATTAATGTATTAGATCATAACGCTGATACAGCTGCGTTGATAGCAAATGATATTGCTAATTTAATTGATACCATTAATAATGAAATGCGTAAAGAAGTTGCGATGCAAGCTTTCCATATTGTTGAAGATAAGTATAACGATCAAAAACATGCTATTAAGGTTTTAGAAGATTCTTTAGGTGTTTTAAGAACAATGGGGGTTATTGATTATGAATCGCAAGCAGAAAGATTAACAGAGCAATTAGCAATAGCCATTGTACAAGGAAAAAATGGAGCTGTAAAAGAATTGGAGAGAAGATTGGACGTACTTGGAAAAGGTGGTTCTGCAGTTATCTTAACGCATCAATTAGAGTTTGAAATTGAAAAATTAACGCTGGTACATGCAAAATATGAGGAAGCTAAAATGGATTCTGAAAGTAGTTTACAACACAAATTTATTGTAAACAGTGCTTTTGCAGCAGAAAAAAAATCTTATCCAATTAGATGGTTAATTGTTGTAGTTTCTACATTAGCCTCTTTTTTACTAACACTAATTTTATTGTTGTTTGTTGAGAGTATTAAGTCTATCGATTTTAAACAATAATTTAAAAAGAAGGAACCAAATAGTTTGAATGGCTTTTTAAAATCATATTGGATTTATTTTTTCAGCTTTGTTTTTATAGTAATTAACAGTTACTTAATTGCGAATGAATCATTCTACTTTGCACTAATACCCTTTGTTTTAGTACTCATCTTTATGGCACTTTTCAACTTAGATAAGTTGATGTGGCTTGTTGTTTTTTGTGCACCTTTTTCACTAAATCTCGAAGAACTAGATATTGGTGGTGTAGGAATGTATTTGCCAACAGAACCATTGATGTTTGGGATAATGATTCTGTTTTTCTTAAAGCTCTTTCATTCAGGAACTATGGATAGGAGAATTGTTTTTCATCCAGTAACCATAGCCATTCTCTTTAATTTAGTGTGGATTTTTATAACTTCACTAACTAGTGAAATGCCTATTGTGTCGTTTAAATTTCTATTGTCAAGAATGTGGTTTGTGACTTCATTTTACTTTGTAGTATTACAACTTTTTAAAGTAGAGAAGAATTATAGAATATTTCTATGGTCATACATTATTCCTCTTACGGGTATTATTTTATATGCAGTTATACGTTTATCAACTTACAGTTTTGATGAAAAAGCTGGACACTGGGTAATGGAACCTTTTTTTAAAGATCACACCTCTTACGGTGCTCTTGTAGCGTTGTATTTTCCGATGTTATTCTTGTTTATAAATAGGAGGTATTCTACTTATGTTCGGATGTTTAGTTATATGTTAATTGTAGTATTCGGATTAGGCTTATTGTTTTCTTATACCAGAGCGGCATGGGTAAGTGTATTGTTGGCGGGAGTTTTATTTCTAATTTATAAGTATCGTATTAAATTTAAGTATTTATTAGGCGTTGGGGTTTTTGGTATATTGGTTCTTGCAATAAGCTGGACGAGTATAATGATGAAGTTAGAAAAGAACAATCAGGATTCTTCTGGGAACATTTCTGAGCATGTGGAGTCTATTTCTAATGTATCAACTGATGCGTCAAACCTAGAGCGTTTAAATAGATGGAGTTCAGCTTGGAGAATGTTTAAAGAACGACCTGTTTTTGGTTGGGGACCTGGAACTTATGTTTTTCAGTACGCACCATTTCAGTTATCTTACAATGCAACAATTATAACAACTAATGCAGGATCTAACGGTAATGCACATAGTGAATATATTGGACCACTAGCAGAATCTGGTTTTATTGGAATGATTAGCGTACTATTAATCTTAATAGCCGTTTATTATAGAGGATCAATGCGGTATCATAAATTACCTGAAGGAGAATTTAAAAGTGTCCTCTTATTTTCGCTAATATCTTTATTAACGTATGTTGTTCATGGGTTTTTAAATAACTATTTAGATACAGATAAAGCGTCAATACCTTTCTGGGGACTCATTGCTTTAATAGTTGCAATAGATATTTACCATAGTAAAGAGAATGAATTACTTGATCCTAAGACACCATAGTGAATATCATCTTTGTATTCAATACCTTCTTTAAATAGAGCTAATTAATGAATTGTGAAGTTATTAAATTTAAAACCATTTAATAAAGCTGTCAGTTCCATTCGTTTTTTTCCAGCAACTTGTAATTCTAATATATTAATATAGCCCCCTTTAACTGCAATTTTTAATTCCGTTTTAGAAATAATTAGTTCTCTTAAATTATGCTGGTGTTCTTCAATAATAATTTCAGCTTTAAATATTTTACAAGAAATTATTTCAAATGTTTCTTTGTTTTTAAATTCAGTAAATGCAGTTGGATATGGACTTAAGCCTCTAATATGATTGTGAATATCCGCTATTGATTTATCCCAATCAATTTTACAAAATGGTTTAAAAATTTTAAATGCTTCTTTTAGTTCTTGATTTTCATTTTGAGGTTGAGATGCTATTTTTTCATTTTCGATATCCTGAACAGTTTTAAGAACTAGTCCACAACCAATATTCATTAGTTTATAGTGTAATTCTCCAGCCGATTCATTCGTACCAATACTTACTTTTTCTTGCGAAATAATATCACCAGTATCAATTTTTTTTTGTAGAAAGAAGGTAGAGACACCCGTTTCTTTTTCGCCATTTATAATTGCCCAATTAATTGGAGCAGCTCCTCTATATTGAGGTAGGAGCGAAGCGTGTAAATTGAATGTCCCTAACTTTGGCATATCCCAAACAAGTTCAGGAAGCATTCTAAAAGCAACTACAATTTGAAGATTAGCCGCTAAATCTTTTAATTCAGTTAAGAAGTTATCTGATTTTAAATTGGTAGGCTGAAGTGTTTTTAAATTATGTTGGTCAGCATATTTTTTAACTGCCGATTGATTTATTTTTTGTCCTCTTCCTGCTGGTTTATCTGGAGCGGTAATAACACCAACAATGTTATAGTTATTTTCAATCAATATTTTTAACGACTCTAAAGCAAAATCTGGAGTACCCATAAAAACTATTCTTAAATCTTTAATCATAAGCACAAAGGTAGAATAACAAAATAAAATTTCTCCTAAAAAAGGAGAACATTTACCCGCCAACCCTTTTCGATTCGCTTTCTAAACCTGTTTTACGTTTACGAGAATTTAGTTTTTGATTACCAAAATTGTAACTTAAGCTAAGGCTGATAAATCGATTGTCAAATCTTCCATTTCCATAAGATTTCAAACCATTAAATTCTGATGACCCTTTCCATCCAACTTGTCTAAAAATATTACTAGCATTTAATCTCGCTTTTAATTTTTTATTAAAAAACTTTTTAGATACACCAGCTCCAACAGACCAATTGGCATCATATTTAAATACTCCACCCCAAACTCCAGGTCCAGAATAGTATCCAGAAATTTCAGCTTTAAACCCTTTAATTAATTTGAATGTGTGTTGTTGATAGATGGTGTAACCAAAATTTTTCACATCAACCACAGCGCCATTTCCATAATCAGCTTGGTTATCTATATGGTTAGCACTTAAATTGAAAAAAGCATCCCACCATTTTTTTCTAATAGTAACTGGTAAACTCGCATTAAAACTTATTACAGATTCGGTTGATAAATTATCCCAAGAAATAAAACTTGCTCTCGGATCAACATCATCTGGTCCAATTAAACGTGTTATTTTATCATTCGTTCTACTGTAAGCTACTTTAAAGTTATACTTGTAAGCTAAAGTATAGCCTAATTCAAAATTGTTGACTATTTCTGGTTTTAAAAATGGGTTTCCTTTTTCAATCGATAATTCACTGCGTTGTGTTCTAAATGGGTTTAGCACATTATAATCTGGTCGGTTAATTCTTCTTCCATAATTTAATGCTAAGCTATTCATTTTAGAAACTTTATACGTAAGTCCTGCATTTGGAAACCAAGAGAGATAGTTTAAATTTACAGGTGCAGCTTGTAAAGTTGCTTGATAAGCAGATAGCGTTCCAACAGCTTCAGTTTGTTCAGCTCTTAAGCCTGCTTGAGCATTCCATTTTTTACCGAGTGGGCGAGAAAGGCTAACATATCCAGCATAAACATTTTCATCATAATCAAATAAGTTAGAAAGACTATTGTCAATAATGGTAGTTCCATTAACAGCATTAAAAACCTCAAAAGTATTATTGGTTTCTACTCTACTGTATTTTGTTCCTATTCCCACTTTTGCTTTACCAATATTTCTTTCATAGTCTAGCTTACCTGTATAAATATCAATGTTTATTGGGGCGTTAAAAGTGGTTAAACTTTCTCCTAAAACAATATCTTCAGTAGCATTTTTATAAACATTTGGTTGCCTTCTTTGGTTGGTGTTTTTATACGTTCCATAATCTAAATCAAGATTTAGACTTTGGCCTTTCTTACTATAAAAACGATAATTTAAATTATACGTATTTTGTTTTCGAGTATTATTAGCTTCACTATCTGCCACCAATATACTATCTATAGTAGATTCTGTTAATTGGTTTGCTAATTTAATTTTGTTAAATACTTTTTGATTACCATCTACATCCCTTCCTCCAACTAAAAAACCTACAGTATGATTTTTATGCAAGAAAAAATCAGTTCCTACTCTAAAATTACCAATATTTCTATTGTTTTCAGTGTTGTTAATTTCATCTTTATATACACCGTTTAGGTAACTTTCAAACAAAATGTTATGAAAGTTACTGTTCTTGTTAGCTCCAACAGTTCCGAAAACATTCATTTTTTTGTTTCTATAATTTCCAGAAGCATTTACATTGTAACGCGTTAATTTTCCCTGTGTAAATGTTCCGCTAAGTGTTCCGTTTGTTCCAATACTTTTCTCCTTTTTTAGGCGGATATCGATTATACCTGCATTACCACCAGCATCATATTTAGCACCCGGATTCGTAATAATTTCTATTCTATCGATTTGATCTGCGGGTAAGTTTTTGAGGTAATTACTCAAGTCATCTCCACTTAAAGGGAGTTGTTTTCCATCTACATAAACACGAACTCCAGACCTTCCTAGTAGATTAATATTATCATTCTGATCAACTGTAACTGCAGGTGCTTTTCTTAATAAAGAAATAGCATCAGAACCGGTGCTATTAATTGTTCCTTCTACATTAAAAATAGTCCGATCTGCTTTAACCTCTACCATTACACGTTCTTCTACAACAGTAAATGCAGCTAGCTCTTCTGCTTGTGCTTTAAAAGTTAAGTCAGCTAAATTTTTTGTTTCATTTTCGGTGAGTGTAATTGTTGGAACTACTAAATCGGGTAAACCTACAAACGTTGCTTTTAAAAAATAATTACCTGCTTTTATATTCGTTATTTGAAAGTTTCCGTTATCTATTGACGTTTCTACCTTAACTAAATTACTATCTAATACACTGTACAGTGCAATGTTTGCAAATGGTATAGCTTCGCCATTGTTATCTTTTAAAGCACCCTTTATAGTTGATTGTGCATGTGTAAAGAAAACGGTAATGGTAAAAATTAGTGTAAGAAATCCTTTCATAATAATATTTTTGAAACAAAAGTATGTAGAGATTTTTCTTTTTCTAAGTTAAATATGATGAGTGGTCGATAATTAATGTTTAATAAAGACTAACTTTAAGACGATATAAATTTATAATTCAATTTGGCATGAAAATTTTTCTTTCGTTTGTTTTTTGTTTAACTACATTATTTTATTTTGGACAGCAAACTATAAATGGAAGCTTGATGCATGGAGGAGTGCAACGAGCCTATATATTATATGTTCCAGCATCTTATTCGGTAGTAAATCCTGTACCTTTAGTGTTTAATTTACATGGGTATACAAGTAATGCTGCTGCTCAAATGTTTTATGGTGACTTTAGACCAATAGCTGATACAGCAGGTTTTTTGTTGGTAGCTCCTCAGGGTACAATAGATGGACAAGGAAATACTTACTGGAATGCAGGTTGGGGTGGAGCAACTAATGATGTTAGTTTTATGGAAGCATTAATAGATGACCTTTCTTTAACTTATAATGTGAATCAAGATAGAGTTTATAGTACGGGAATGTCTAACGGAGGTTTCATGAGTTATTATTTAGCTTGTAATTTGAGTAATAGGATTGCAGCAATTGCTTCTGTAACGGGTGCAATGACAAACGGAACGCCATTAACTTGTAATCCTCAACACCCAACACCAGTTTTAGAAATACATGGAGATGTTGATGGAACAGTTCCATATGGAGGAAGTTTTCTTAATGAATCAACTCAGGCGGGTTTAGATTATTGGATTAATTATAATAATGCGAACACTACGGCTTCTCTTACAGCGATTCCTAATAGTAATACATCAGATAATTCTACTGTAGAGCATTATGTTTATTCAGGGGGAGATAATTGTGTAGATGTAGAACATTATAAAATTTTAAATGGAGGACACACTTGGCCAGGAGCTCTTATTAATACAGGTAATGGACAGACCAATCATGATATTGAAGCTTCTCTACTTATTTGGGAGTTTTTCTTAAAGTATGATATTAATGGAAAGATTGTTTGCATACCTTCTGGAATTGATAACTTAGAAAAAGATAATTTTGATGTTAATGTATATCCAAACCCAGTAAGTAATTTTTTAACGCTAAAGTGGAACGAGACTAAAAAAGTGACTTCTATTTGCATTAAAGATATTTTAGGAAAAGAAGTATTAACTTTTCAGGTTAATGGGGCTAATAAAATAACTGTTTCTACTCAAGAATTAAGTAAAGGACTTTATTTTTCAGAATTGGCGAGTGGTTCAGAAGTGATATATAGCCAAAAGATAGTTTTGAAGTAGGGCTTATTAGTCGCTAATAATAGACTTAATTATTTAGTAAGTTTGATAAGGTATATGTCAGCACCTCCATTTCCAAAAGAATTGGTTTGACCAGCTAAATAATAAAAATTATCATCCTCTATAAGCTCATCAATTCTATCGTTTAGAATGCCACCAAAGTATTGGCTAGAAATTTCTTGACCATTGGGATCACTTATAACTATTAAAGTATCTCTCATTCCTGCTCCAAAACTCACTGTTCTAGCTATAAATACATAGTTCACCTTATTATTAATTAAAAGTGCTTGACGACCATCATGATTGGCTCCTCCAAAATTAACATCTCATGTTTGAGTCCCATCAATAGTTGTTTTTACTCCTTAGATTTTATGGATTGGGTCTTTACTTGAAGAGTGACCAGATAAAAGATATCCTCCATCTGAAAGTCTATAAAATGCTTGGCTTTCTTCATATCCAGAAGCACCATAAGTTTTTGACCATAGAGAATCGCCATTAAAGTTTGTTTTTAATAAATATAAATCACGATCTAAAGCGCCATAATTACAGGTATATCCCTACAACATTATTTTTTCATTATCAATTTCTAACAATTCGGAACTTCCATCTAGTTCAATATCAACATGTGTTTTTTCGCGCAACAAATTTCCATTTTGATCTATCCAAACCATATAAATATCACGAGATCTTGCTCCAAAACTTTCTGTAGTTGCAGAAATACAGAATTCAGAATTACTTAATTCAATTATTTCTTGAGGAGTATCATCTAAAAGCCCTCCATATGTCTTTTCCTATATAACATTTCCTGTATCATCAATTTTAATAGCATGAATATCTTTTTGTCCAGCCCCAGAACTTGTTGTGGAACCTAAAAAAAAAAGTTTCCATCATTAGTTTCAAGAAGGTTAATACCTTCTTCTTCCATATAACCTAAGAATCTTATGTTCAGAAATAATATTACCGTTTAAATCAGTCTTAACAAGGTAGTGGTCTCCATTAATATCCCCTAAGCTCTTTGTTGTTCCAAAAATGTAAAGTTCATTGTTTTTGATGCGCAGTGTATTCGCTAAATCATCTTGAAGTCCTCTAAACGTTTTTTCAAAACCTAGAGGCGAATGGTCACCACTAGAACTTGGTGTTTCTTTTGTTTCTTCTTTTGAGCAAAGAATTGAAAGAATGCTTATAAAAAAAAAGGTAGAATTAGGAGTATTTGATTTTTTATAATGAAACTAACGAATGAATAAAAGAAATATTATAGTGTAATTAGATCTTCTCTAAATCCTTAGACTTTATCCAACCTAAATTTCCATTAGGAAGTTTGATTTTACTCCAATCATTAGAAGTTTCGAGTAAGGTAACTTTTGTACCTTCATGAAGTGTGAAAAGAGCTTCTGAGCTCTCGTTGGGTTCACTCTGTATCGAAATAGTTGGTGCAGAGATAATTGCTTCAGATGATTTTTTAACAATACTATTGTGTTGAGAAGCCATCAAGAATGTAGATAAGGATAAACCTAAGAAAAATACTCCAGCATAAAAACTATATTTCTTAATAATGGCTTGTTGCATTAAAAGGTATGCAACAAAAAATAATAGTGCTAAGAAGATTAATCCCACTGAGTAAAAAGCCCAATTATCAACTGTTTTAGAGGTGATTAAGTTACGCCATGTATTGCCGATAAATAACTCTGGTAAACGATCTATTTTATCAACTGTTAGTTTGTTGGCTATTGATAAGTTGAACAGCGCATCTTCATTATCTGGTTTTAATTTTAATGCTTTCTCGTAATTTAAAATAGCATTAGGAACGTTTTTCGTTTTGTAATAACAATTTCCTAAATTGTAATAGATGTCAGTAGAAACATTATTAGCATCAAGTATCTCTTGATATTTTACGATTGCTTCCTCGTATTTTCCATTTGCATAAAGATCATTAGCGATCAATAAATCTGACTCAATTTTTTCAGCTTTAAGAGTTACTCCAGAAGAGATAAATAACAATATTAAAAGTAAGTGTTTCATTATTTAACCTCCTCGTCAATTTGGTTAATAATAGATTCAGCCTTTTTGTAAACCTCTTGTTCTGAAATAGAAACAGGTGCAAAACGAGCCATGTCACATAATTCTATTGTATCCATTAAAGCTGCAGATGTTTGTTGGCTTACGTTAGTTTGGGATAATTTTTCTTTAATATTATTTTGGTTCAACTCAGCAATAGGAATATGAAGTTTGTCACTTAAGTATCCAAATAAAGCTTTAGTTATAGCCTCATAAAAAGCAGCAGTGTTATTTACGTCAAGGCTTATTTTAGCTGACTTTAAGAATTTAGCAGCAACTTTACTTGCTTTTTTCTTTTTCATTCCAGCAACATCATTATTGGCAAGTCTAATTTTATTTCTAAAAAGATAAGCAAGAGCAAATAGTATAGGAGCAAGAAAAAATAAAAGATAAAACTTCCACCCTCCATAAAAGTTCTCATTTGAACTAGAAAACTTAATGTTGTTAGAATGAATGTATCGTATGTCGTTCCCTAAGACTTTAATGTCTTCTTTATTTGCTGAATACACTATATTTTCGGAAGTGCTACCATCAGCTTTTAAAACATTTATTTCAATAGGTTCTGATGTAATTATTCTATATTTTCTTGAAGCAGGATCAAAATAAGTAAACACAACAGGATCTAATTTAAATTGACCAGCATGACGAGGAATTACTAAATAATCGAATTCTTTAGATCCAGAAACACCATTGATATTCGTTTTTATGTTGTCATTAATTTTTGGATCATAGGTTTCAAAATCAGAAGGAAAAGAGATTTCTGGAATATCAATTAGTGGTAAATTTCCTTTTCCTAAAACTTTAATTTTGATGTTGATTGCTTCATTCTCTTTAATTTCATTTACTGAAACATCAACTTTCATATCTAATTTACCAACAGCATTTGTAAAGTTTGCAGGAGCACTAGTCGGGTGAGGGAGAACAGTTATTTTAATGGGTTTACTCTTTAAACTATATTCTACATTCTCAACTCTCCCGAAAAATTGATTGAAAACATTTTGTCCGCCACCTTGTACTCTTTTCTGAACAATAAACTTCATTTCTAAGGGATCAATTTCTAACACTCCAGAACGTTGAGGGAACAAAACAATTTCTCTTATTTTAGCAACACTATAACGGTAGCCTCCAATAATCTCTTTAGTCCAAGCAGATTCTCCAAAATCTATTTCTTGACTCCAGAACCCGTTTAAATCAGCATTCTTAACTAATTCATTTCCTGCTAATCCAACTCGGGTATATAATTTGTAGGTAGCAATAATTTGTTCACCTTGGTAAACTTTTCTTCTGCTAACAGATGATTTAATAAACAGTTCATCAGAAGCAGTTCCTCCCGATTTTGTTTGGCTGCCCACCTTATCTGCTCCTTGTTGAACATTAACTCCTTTAACAACTTTTATTTTTAGAGTGTTTGATTTAACAGCTTTACCGTTGGCAATTGCAACTGCAGGTCCAATATTAAAACTACCTTCTTTAACAGCCATTAAAATGTAAGTGTAGCTTATGCTTGACGTTGTTTTTCCATTTACCCAACTCATTTGGGTAGATTGGCTCGGACCAGAGAGCACTCTAAAATCAGTCAGTTTTGGAGCCTTAAAATTATCTATTTCAGTATTCGAAGCAAATTGAATCTTAAAACGATCTCCAGTTTTAACTGATGTATGACTTGTTGCAGCCGTAAAGCTAACATCTTG
>Ga0307996_1000016_pt1 | contig 53337 bp, 53 predicted proteins | sample Davwhametageno35_FD_203143 | JGI IMG/M metagenome (GOLD analysis project Ga0307996, IMG submission 203143) | Marine microbial communities from Davis Island wharf, Antarctic Ocean - #35 | ecosystem: Environmental > Aquatic > Marine > Unclassified | place: Antarctic Ocean: Davis Island wharf...
TTTAATTCTTTTGTCTGTTGCTTCTTCTGCAATGGCTTTTGCTCCATTTTCACAATATTCACCTAAAACAGAGGGTTTTTTTGGGTCGGGCCAAGCACAACCAGGACAATCAAATCCATGTTGTTGGTTCATTTTACTCAACAACTTAAAACCTTTTGCCATGCCCATTTCATCGGTAATATGTTTAATAGATGATGTTATAGCTGGCATTCCAACTGCTTTGGTTTTAGGTTTAGAAATGGTTAAATCACTAAATTTTTCTGGAGGTACTATTGTTACTTTTCTAATATTCATGGGATGTTTCTAATTATCTCAATTATTGTAAGCATTATTATCATTTTTAAGAGTATGATAAGCTGCTGTCAAAGGTTTTTAATTATTTAGGATTCAAATATATTATGCTTTAAATTTAACAATATTTACTTAAAGAGATTTAGTATTTTCGTCTAAATAAATAAAACTGTATGATCAACAAATCTACCGAGTCTGATTCAAAATACAATCATCTAGAGCAAATGGGTATAAGTGAGCTTATTGCAAATATTAATACAGAAGATAAAACTGTTCCATTCGCAATAGAAAAGGAATTGGAAAGCATTGAAAAATTAATAGCTGTAATTGTTGCTAAAATCGAGCAGGGTGGAAGGTTGTTTTATATGGGAGCTGGAACTAGTGGGAGGTTAGGAGTGGTTGATGCTTCTGAATGTCCTCCTACATTTGGCGTTGACCATGGGTTGGTTATTGGTTTAATTGCTGGAGGTGATTCTGCGATGTGGAAAGCAGTAGAATTTGCTGAGGATGACACAGCGCAAGGTTGGAAAGATTTACAACAACATAAGATTAATGATAAAGATGTTGTAATTGGTATTGCTGCTTCTGGAACAACGCCTTATGTTATTGGGGCATTAGAAATGTGTAATAAAAATGGAATTGAAACGGGATGTATTGTTTGTAATTCAGATAGTCCTGTTCCATCTATTGCAAATTACCCAATAGAGATTGTTGTAGGTTCTGAGTTTGTTACAGGAAGTACTCGAATGAAATCAGGATCAGCTCAAAAAATGGTATTAAATATGATTTCTACTGCAGTTATGATAAAGCTGGGTAGAGTAGTTGGAAATAAAATGGTTGATATGCAATTGAGTAATAATAAATTAGTTGATAGAGGAACTAAAATGGTTATGAGTCAATTAGATGTTGATTATGATACAGCAAACAGTTTGTTATTGAAATACGGAAGTGTTAGAAAAGCAGTTGATTCTTATCAATAAAAAAATCCCCAAAGCAAAGCTCAGAGGGTTTTTTGTGAAATAAGTTCTGTTTTATTGGTACCCGAGTATAAACACCATACATCCTGTTAATTCTTCTTCAACTTCAGGTATTGTATAGTTAACATACATTTTTCTAGATTTAGTTGGTTTGAAAGAATAGATGTTCTGACTATATTTTTGTTCTAAATTGTAAAGTAGCTTTCTTTTTTTGTGACCAATCTTTTCACTGTAAATTTCTATTTTTATATCTTTTGGAAGTCCATTTGTGTTGAATAAAAAGATATAATCTTCGCCCATAAATAAAGGAACTTCTATTTCTCTTCCTTGAGCTTTTTTATTATAGGTAAACTTACTTGTTTTTGAAGAGTCGTATTTGTAATCAGGATTTAAACCAGGTTTTAATTCTTCTTTAAGTGCAGTATCGTCACAATTTTGTTCAGTTTGAAATGAAACCAATGTAAAGGTTAGTACAATTAATAAATATGCGGTTACTTTTTTCATTATAATTAATTTATTAGTTAATTTTTTAATATGTATTTAGGAGTATTATGCTCCAACTATTTTTGCTCTTAATGCTTTGATCTGTATTCCTAAATTGCTAACAGCTTCATCAGATAACATAAAATCTTCATCATAACTATTAAATATGTTGTTTATATTTTCTAAATCAGAAATTAATTCAGCGTAATCGTTCTCGGCATCATTTTGTTTAATAGATCCTATTATGCTTCCTAAAACAACTGATTGCTCTGATAAACGACTAATTAATTTTTTGTTTCTCTCGTTTTCATTCACGTTAGTTCCTAAGTATAAAGTTTCAATCCATGCCCCAGCAAAAATGATTGAACCAGTATGACCTAATCCATTTCCATCTAAATAATCATCCATTTGCATTTGTAAATCAGCCATTATATATGTTAAAGAATCTTCGTTACCAACATTTGCTTCTAATCTATCAGTCAGCCCCATAGATCCCATAATGTCAGTCATCCAAATTTTTTCAGATAGCTTGCTAAGTGTCGCTAAATAATTAATAGATTCTTGTGCTTGATTATTCATGATACAATAAGCCATATCAGCAGAATAAACACCATAATTTAATTTCTGATCATACTTAGTATTGTAATTGTCAATATTTTCAGGAGAATTGGTAATATCTCCAATATAAGTTAAGCCTGCTCTTTTAAAAAGTTCTGCTATTTGCAGGGGAGAAGGAAGTACGTAATCAATTTGATTAACATTTTCTTCTGCAACTTCTTCTTCGGAAGCAATAACTACTTCTTCAGTTAATGTTTCTTCACCACCACAAGCATAAATTAAACTTGACATTACAATTATTGAAGCTACTTTTATGGTCTTTTTGTACATATTTATTATGTTTGATTATTATGTTTGATTATTATGTAAATAAATGGAATAAATTTGAGTAATGCAATTTTATGTTTGAATTATACCAACATTGTACGCTTTTTCAATAGGAGCATGGTTTGCAGATTCAATTCCCATTGAAACCCACTTACGGGTATCTAAAGGGTCAATGATGGCATCAGTCCATAAAAGAGAAGCTGCGTAATAGGGTGAAATTTGTTTGTCATATTTATCCTTAATGGTATTGAACATTTCGATTTCCTTTTCAGGTGAAATTTCTTCTCCTCTAGCTTTTAATGAAGCAACTTCAATTTGCAATAAAACTTTTGCAGCTGCAGCACCACTCATAACAGCTAATTGAGCTGAAGGCCAAGCAACAATCAATCTTGGGTCATAAGCTTTACCACACATTGCGTAGTTACCAGCTCCATAAGAATTTCCAACAATAATAGTGAATTTAGGAACTACAGAGTTTGCCATGGCACTCACCATTTTTGCTCCATCTTTAATAATACCACCATGCTCAGATCTAGATCCTACCATAAAACCACTAACATCTTGTAAAAAAACCAATGGAATTTTCTTCTGATTACAGTTCATAATAAAACGAGCAGCTTTATCAGCAGAATCCGAATAAATTACGCCACCAAATTGCATTTCTCCTTTTTTAGATTTTACAACTTCACGTTGATTGGCAACAATACCAACTGCCCAACCGTCAATTCTTGCTGTACCACAAACAATTGTTTTACCGTAAACATCTTTATATTCATCAAATTCTGAATTATCAACTAATCTGTTAATAATATCTTTCATATTATATGGTTTCTGTCTTTCGTCAGGAAGTATACCATACAGCTCTTGTTCATCTAATTTTGGTTTATGAGCTTCAGCACGATTAAAACCAGCTTTATCATAATCACCAATTTTGTCCATCATACGTCTGATACGATCTAAACAATCATGGTCATCTTTACATTTTTGATCTACAACACCAGAAATTTCGCAATGTGTTGTTGCGCCACCAAGTGTTTCGTTATCTATTGTTTCTCCAATTGCAGCTTTAACTAAATAAGAGCCTGCTAAAAATATAGATCCTGTTTTATCTACAATTAATGATTCATCGCTCATTATTGGAAGGTAAGCTCCACCAGCTACACAACTTCCCATAATTGCTGCGATTTGTGTAATGCCAATAGAGGACATAATCGCATTATTCCTAAAAATCCTACCAAAATGTTCTTTGTCAGGAAAAATTTCATCTTGCATTGGTAAGAAAACTCCAGCGCTATCAACCAAATAAATGATAGGTAGTTTGTTTTCCATTGCAATTTCTTGAAACCTTAAATTCTTTTTTCCTGTAATTGGAAACCAAGCGCCAGCTTTTACGGTAGCATCATTGGCAACAACTATACATTGTTTTCCGCTAACATAACCCATAACTCCAACAACTCCTCCAGAAGGACATCCACCGTATTCAGCATACATGTTATCACCAACTAAAGCCCCAATTTCAATATTGTCAGCATCTTTGTCTAATAAATAAGCTATTCTTTCTCTAGCAGTTAATTTACCTTTACTATGCTGTTTTTCAATTCGTTCTTTTCCTCCTCCTAAGTAAACTTCGTCTAGCTTTCTTTTTAAATCAGAAAGCAATAATTTGTTTACATCTTCATTTTTATTAAACGCTAATTCTTCTTTTTTTGTCATGTCTAAATTTTTCGAAAAACAAAGATAAAAATAATTGGGCTGTATTTGTGGATTACAATGATTTAAACATCTATAATATAAATAGATTTGTGAGGTATGATAAAACAGGATATTTTATTTCTTTTAGCCCTATGTTATTTAACGGGGATAGGGAGCCCAAATTTTCTTTTCAATAGGTTTCTAATTGAAAATTAAAGATGGATATATTTTATTCCACCTATAAGTCATCTAGCACATTGCTGATAAGTATTTTTACAAAGAATAGTATTAAACCAATGCTTAAGGATAAATAAAGAATTTCTGAATTCCAATTCCATTCACTATTTCATTCCAATTGTCAATTTCCAATTTAATTTTAACAATACTACATGTTGGCATATTTCCAATATGTTCGGTTGTTAAGTAATTGGATAAGTCCGTTATGCTCGGGTTGTGACCAATAATTGCAATCTCATCTTTATTGTTGGGTAGTAAATTAATTATAGAGATTAGAGTAGTTAAGGAAGCTTCATAAATTGATGAATCGAAGCAAACATCCTTTAATGGGTAATTAATTTCGTTGCAAATTAATTTTACTGTAGTCCTTGTTCTTTGTGAAGAGCTACAAATAATATGAACTGGATTAAAAGCTGATTCATTTAGTTTTTTAGCCATAAATGGCACATCTTTTAAACCTTTTTTGTTTAGTATTCTTTCAAAATCAGTTAGCTCTGGATTGTTCCAGTCCGATTTTGCATGTCGTATAAGGTATAGTATTTTCATCATTTTTTAATGTAAAGTATTTTCCATTAAAATTTGTTAGATAGGATTTAAGTTAGTTAAGAGCCATTAGAATTAATCTTCTAGCTTTTTTATGCTATTTCTGCTCTATGAGGAAGAAGGGCATCTCTAACTGTAAATACTTCACTTTCCATTACATTTAAAAATGCGATAAAATGGATCTCATTTATTTTCTCAACACCAACTTTAGATAGGATTAGGTTCTCTTTAACACTAAAATCTTTTAAATGAATAATGTGATGCTCTGCAGTTTGTTTAGCATCCGCATCACCTTTAAAATCCCAAATAAGTTTTATTGTTCTATTAGACATATTATGGTGCTTGAAAGTCAGGGTTATTAATAAATTCAGAATCGCTTAAGGCGAGTAAGAATGCTTTTAAATCAGCTTTTTCTGTTGGTGTTAAGTTAGAACCGCCATTAGCTTGTAATTCCATAAGAGGATCAATTGTGGCTGAGATAGTTACGCCTGTACTGTAATGATCAATTACTTCCTCTAATGTTTTAAATCTACCATCGTGCATAAAAGGAGCTGAATAGGCTAAATTTCTTAAAGAAGGTGTTTTAAATTTTGCGTTATCATTTGGATCACCAGTTACCAATGCTCTCCCTAAATCAGTAAAAGTAGCATCTAATCCGTTATTATGAAACAGGTTGTCTGTCCATAAAGGGTTGTTGGCAGAACCATGGCAGTGAGCACAGTCACCTCTGTCAGGGTCATCAAATATGGCAAAGCCATTAATTTCATTAATAGATAATGATTCTTGTCCTAATAAGAAGCGATCAAATTTAGAGTTGGCAGAAATTAAAGTACGTTCAAATTGAGCAATTGCTTTAACTACCAAGTTTGAGTCAATCGTACTTGTTCCGAAAGCAGCATAAAAGAGAGTGGGGTATGTTGTTGTTCCTTGTAAACTAGCTATTGCATTAACCCAAGTGTTATTCATTTCATTAGGATCTGTGATAGGGCCAAACACCTGGCCTTCAATAGTATTTGCACTGCCATCCCAAAAGAACTCTTGACCATAATTCCATGCCATATTAAAAAGAGGCATTGAGTGTCTACTTCCTAAGGCGCCAGTTATTCCTATGCTAAACTGAGCAGAATCGTTAAATGAAAATTCAGTTGAATGACAGGTTGAACAAGATTGAGTTCCGTCTCCTGATAAAATGGGATCGTAAAATAATTTTCTTCCCAAAGCAATACCTTCAAAAGTTTGTGGATTATCTATAGGCACTATCGGAGCAAAAATATTTTGTAAAAATAATTGTGGAACTTCTAAAGGCGAAGGGGTTGGTTTTCCAGTGATTGATGGTCCAGGGATAGTGTAGGTACAGGAACCATCATCCTCTTTAGCATCAGGATTGTAATTTACAGCACTAGGATCGGTACAACCTTCGTTACTCTTTGAGCAAGCGTAAAACGAAATGGTTAATGTTAAAAATAATATGTAGGAAATTAAATTTTTCATAAAAAATTAAGTTAAACGAAGACACGTTTAAGTGTCTTCGTTTAATTTTAAATGATCTAAAACAGTTTTTATTGTGCGACTGCTCCTAATGTAAAAGCACTTGCACCATTTGCTTGCATCATTTTTTGCGCATTGTAATTTGGCATAAGTGGAGCATGTAAAGCATTTAAATCCCATGTATTAGGATTCTTGAACCATTCTGCAATATTCATTTGTACATCCATATAAACATTAGCCCCAGTTAATGTAACTCCTGCTAAGTTGATATTAATGTGGTTTTGTTCAAATACACCCATGCTAACTCTAGCTGTACCATTGTGGAAAGCGTAAGTCGAATCATTGCCCATGTGTTTGTATCTACCTTCCATTTGCATGATGTGGTAACCAGAACCAAGCATAGTTGGCCAGTTCCAACTTGTAGAATTTAAATCAATATAATTACCTCCATTATCTGTTTCATCAAACCCAAAATTGAAACTTACTCCAGTATATGTTCCTACAGGAACGTCAACGTTAGTTGCATAAGATAAGTCTGTACCATTTGTTAAATCAACTAAGTTATAACCATCAATTAATAGACTATCTCCATTTGCTTTGTGTAAACGTACTCTAGATATTAAGTATCTTAATTTAGAGATGCTTAATGTGTCTCCAAAAGCATTTACAAAATCAAATTGATTGAAATTACTTTTTGTAACAGCTGTTCCGTTAAAGTTATGTGTAAAATTAAAAGTAATTTTTGAATGTGTTGTAGCTTCGGAAGTTATAATAGTTGTGTAAGTACAAGAACCGTCATCTTTTTCGGCTTCAACATTATAGTTGTTTGCTGCAGGATTTGTACATCCTTCTTCTTTTGAGCAAGAGGTAAAAGTTGTTGCCGCAGCTAATAATATAGCTGTTAAAATAATTAAGTTTTTTGTTTTCATAATTATGATGGTCTTGTTTTATTTATAATAATAAGTTGCGATATTCTAATTGTAGTTTTTCTTTTTTAATAACACAAAATATCAATGATTTCAGTCTTATTTATAAAATAACTAATCGTAACAAAATATTTAAAGTTTATTATGAAAACAAACAATAAAGCCACAATTATTGAGGATATTTGGGTCACAAACCTCATCAATACAAAGATAGGTTTTTTTGATAATAATCTTTTATTATAACTGTCATTTTTGGAACAAAAGAATAATTTAATAGTAATCCTAGGTTGCACAGCAACAGGAAAAACGAATGTTGCCGTTAATTTGGCAAATCAAATGAATGGCGAAGTGATTAGTGCAGATTCTCGCCAAGTATATAAGAGAATGGATATTGGGACAGGAAAAGACTTGTCTGAATTTATTGTAGATGGAACTGAAATCCCACATCACTTGATTGATATTGTAGAGGCCGGTTCGGAATACAATGTGTATAAATATCAAAAAGATTTTTTAACAGCATATGTAAGTATTCAGAAAAAAGGAGCTCAAGCGATAGTTTGTGGAGGTACAGGAATGTATTTAGAAGCTGTTTTAAAAGGGTATCGTTTGTTGGATGTGCCAGAAAATGAAACATTAAGAAAACGCTTAGCAGACAAATCTGATAAAGAGCTAGTTGCTGAATTATTGACTTATAAGGCCTTACATAATACAACAGATTCTATCGAAAGGGGTCGCATAGTTAGAGCTATTGAAGTATCTATATATAAAAAAGATAACGAGGAGTTGATAAATGAATATCCGAAAATTGATGCACAAGTTTATGGGATTAATTTTGAGAGAGGAATCTTAAAAAAACGTATTACAGAACGTTTGAATAATAGACTGAAAAACGAGGGAATGATTGAAGAAGTGCAAGGGTTAATCGCTACTGGAGTTTCTCCAGATCGTTTAAAATTTTATGGCTTAGAGTACAAATTGATTACACAGTTTTTGTTAGGAGAGATAGATAGAAAAGAGATGTTTAACAAATTGAATATTGCTATTCATCAGTTTTCTAAAAGACAAGCGACTTGGTTTAGAAAAATGGAACGAAATGGTGTTGCTATCAATTGGATAGATGGAAAATTAACCTTAGAAGAGAAAGTGAATTTAATACTCAAAAAATAGGTGAACAACTTTGTAACATACAACTCTTCGGCAGGATCGGGTAAAACCTATACCTTGGTAAAGGAGTATTTGAAAATTGCTTTAGAAACCAAAAATGCGAACCAATACAAGCATATTTTAGCGGTAACGTTTACTAATAAAGCTGCGGCTGAAATGAAAGCCAGAGTGATAGAAGCACTCAAATCACTATCTGCTGACGCTCCTTTGGAAGGAACTCCCAAGTTTTTACAAATAGATTTATTATTGCCTAAAGCCGAAGGTGGTTTAGGTATTGATGCCAATGAAGTTTATCTACGAAGCAAGAGCGTATTAAAATCGATACTCCACAATTACAACGATTTTGGTGTGAGCACCATTGATAAGTTTACCCATAAGATTATAAGAACCTTTGCTCACGATTTACAATTGCCCCTTAATTTTGATATTGAGTTGGATGACAGAGAGGTGTTGGGAGCAGCAATTGATATGTTGATTGCTCAAGTGGGAAATAACGAGAAGCTGACCAAGCTGTTATTAGAATACACCAGTAAAAAGGCAGAAGAAGAGGAAAGTTGGCACATAGAGCGTGATTTGTATGAGTTCTCTCGTAACTTGTTAAAAGAGGATGGAGAATTGTATTTAGAGAAAGTACGGCAACTAACGCTTAAAGATTTTGATGAAATTAAAGTGCAGTTGTTTGCACAAACTAAAGAGTTTGAAGCCACTGTAAAACAATGGGGTAAAGATGGGTTGGGATTTATTGAAAAGAAAGGTTTAGAGCACGGGAGCTTTTCGCGAAGTTTCTTTGCTAACTACTGGAAAAACCTTGCTACATTAAAAAAGTTTGATGTAACAGCTACTACCTTAAAGATTATAGCAGGCGATGCTAATTGGTATGCAGCTAAATTAGATGACAGTCAAAAACAACTGATTGATAGCTTACAACAAGAGTTTATTACACAATTTCAGGGTTCTAGAGAATATATAGATGAGTTTGAAAGCACGTATCGTGTAAACAAACTAATTATAAAGAATCTTTACAACTTAGCAGTGTTAAACGAAATTGAAAAAACCGTTTTAGCTTTTAAGAAAGAAAACAATGTATTGAGTATCTCAGATTTCAATAAGCGGATTGCAACTATTGTAGAGTCTGAGCCCATTCCTTTCATTTATGAGCGTTTGGGAGAGAAATACAATCATTATTTAATAGATGAATTTCAGGATACTTCTATTATTCAGTGGCATAATTTAATACCCTTGGTAGATAACTCCTTAAGTACTGGGAAGTTTAACATGGTGGTAGGAGATGCAAAGCAAGCCATTTACCGTTTTAGAGGTGGGGAGGTAGAACAGATTATTAATTTACCAGATGTATTTAAACACAATAACAATCCGTTGTTGTTAGAAAGAGAGGATGCTTTAAGACGAAATCATAAAGTAGAAACACTCAATAAAAACTTTAGGTCTAGAGCTGAAGTGGTACACTTTAACAACCAATTTTTTCAATCGGTATCGGGTAATTTATCCGAAAAGTACCAAACTTTATATGCTGATTTGAGGCAAGAATATGACCCAATAAATACAGGTGGTGGTGTAGATGTTTTGTTTTTAGAAGAAGTTGATAAAGAGCTGTATAGGAGTGCTGTATTAATTAATATAATCAATACTATTGAAGACGTTTGTAAAGATGGTTTTAAGCTGAGCGATGTCGCTATTTTAACCTTGAGTAACAAGGATGGATCTGAAATAGCAACGCACTTATTAGAAAATGATATTAGTGTTATTTCTTCCGAAAGTTTGTTGTTGAATAACTCTGATGAAGTCGTGTTTATACTGAATCTGTTCCGCTTTATTTCGGCACCTAGTAACAAAAGCACACACGTACAAATCTTAAATTATTTAACCAATAACGTTTACGAGGATGACTTGTTTGCTGTTTTTGAAACCTACAAAGACAACACCATTAATGCCTATTTAAAAAGTAAAGGTGTAGAAATTGATTATCAGAAAATCAGTAATTATTCGCTTTACGAAATGGCGGAATACTTAGTGGTGGCCTTTGGTTTTGAGCAGAAAGTAGATGTTTATATTCAGTTTTTATTAGATAAAATTCAAGAATACGCAGCACGTAACGATAATTCCATCATTAACTTTATTGAATGGTGGGAAGGAAAATCAGAAAAATTCTCCATTGTTATTCCTGAGGGAATTGATGCAGTGCGAGTAATGAGTATTCACAAATCGAAAGGACTAGAGTTTCCGGTAGTAATTTATCCTTTTGCGACAACCATTGTGAAAACGAGTGAAAAGTTCTTTTGGACCAATGATACAAGCATTGAGGCATTGAAGTCTGCGATTATCCCAATTAAGAAAGAACTCTTGAGCACTAAGTTTGCAAGCGTTTACGAAGCTGAACTCGATAAATCGAGGCTAGACCTACTAAATGTATTGTATGTGGCGTTAACACGTCCTAAAGATAGACTGTATGTGATTTCTCAAATAACTAAGAAACCATCAACCAATGGATCGGTTATCGATTACTTGATGAGTTATTGTGGGGCCAATGCCGATAATAAAGTGGGAGACAACCATTATCAGTTTGGAGGATTTGCGAATAACGAAGTAGTAGTAAGTACTTCACAGCAAGATGTAAGGTTGGAAGAGGTAGCGTATAACAACTGGAGAGAAAAGATAAAGATTAGTTATCAAGCACCTTTGACTTGGGAAACAGAAAACCCTGAAACCATAGGGGAGCACGGAACCATTATTCACAATATATTATCTCAAGTAGAAACGATAAATGATGTAGGTGAAGCCATAGAAATTGCAATACGTAAAGGATTAATTACAGAAACAGAAAGTCTGAGTATCAATGCTGACATTGAAAATCTGTTTAAGATAGATGGGGTAAAATACTTATTTACCGATTTTGATGAGTTAAAAAATGAACGATCAATTTTGTTAACGAGCGGAGAATCTTACCAACCAGATAGAGTTGTAACTAAGAATGAAAAAACATACTTAATTGATTATAAAACAGGTGAGCCAAGCCCTAGTCACGAAAAACAGATTATCCACTACAGAGGTTTATTGGCTCAAATAGGATATGAGAACATTGTTTCTTACCTGTTATATTTGAAGACTGGAGAATTGGTAGGGGTTTAAGTATTCTGTTCGTATTCACTTATCACTGTTATTTCATCTCCAATTTTCAATAAATTAGTTGTACTGCTTATTAGCTTAAGATATTGTCCAAACTCAACATTGTTATCCTTAAATCTATATTTAGCCAAGGTCTTTAAAGGTTCTTTTCCCGCTATACCATTTTTTTGGTTAATGGTAGTAATTATACACCTAACGCAAGGTTTGGTAATGATAAAATTAGATTCCCCAATTTGTATTTCTTTCCAAGAATCTTCAATATGAGCTTCGCTTTCTGAGAAAACGATATTCGGACGAAACTGATCAGCAGGAATAGGTTGGTCTAGTTTTTCATTTAAATGATTTAAAGATCTTTGTCCAAAAATTAAATACTGTTGACTATCTGTAAAGTTTACAAAAGAATCGGCATAGTTTTTAATGCCTCTTTTTGGAAGCTCAGCATTTCTCACTAAAAATACTTTTTTATCTAACAGGTTTGAAAACCAATTGTTTATTTCATCACTTTCTTTATAGCCATTGATATTTTCTTCCCAAATTTCACACGCTTTAATCTCTTTATTCGTTAATGTTTTTGGGATGTTAATGGCTGTATTTTCGAAACGTACTGTTAAATATTCAGCATGAATACTCACTAGAAACAACGCCAGTTTAGGAATTTCTCGCTGTGTAATAAAATCTCCATTTTTGTCAACGAGCATCCAGTATCTATCATACTTTATTCCCGTTTCTGAAATTTCTGCTTGCTGAAGAGAAATACCTTTAAGGGATTTTATTGGATAGACATAGAGTTTTTTTATTTTAATCATTTCTATAGTTTTCAATAAAACACAACATGCAAGCATTAGAGCATTGTATTTATTCGGCTTATCGTTTCCTCAAATGTAATAATTATTACAGTTTATTGTCAATGGTTAATGCTACTTTTTGTGATTTTAATACGAATATTTTGATTTTCTTATTCTTTTTGTTTGCTCGGTTAAGGAATGAGAGCCTGGAGTATTTTTTTTGTACATTTTACTCTTCTTCACGCACGCGGGAACCCAGAGACAGAACTTACTCAAAATAGTAGCTTTTTATCTCTCTTCCCGTTTCAAACAACGACCTCTAGGCTCGTTACTCTCATGGAGAACAACATCAGAATGGAGGAACTGTGCAGCAGCAGCAGAATCTTTTACTTTAGAGGCACTACGCGCTAACATTTCAGCTTCAAATTCCGTTAACACACTTTTTCGTATTCTGGTTTCTCTCCAATTAGATTTTGGTCTGCAGCCTCTGGTAATTCCTCGAGCAAGCGAAAGTGCATCTAGCAACGCTTGATTTGCTCCCTGACCTTTGAAAGGACTCATAGGGTGAGCCGCATCTCCAATGAGAGTAACCTTTTCCGATTGCGCTAACAAATCCGTTTGCAGTAATGCTCTGTCGTAAACGGGGTAGCCAGAAATCTGAGTTTCTAGCGTTGCAGCAATAATTTGCGGAATAGGATGGTGCCACTGTGTTCTAAGAATTGCTTCTTCCTTTAAAGCTTTAGTTCCTTGGGCACTTAATGCTTTAGCTTTGTTTTCTAGCATAGGGAAACTCAATTGCCACATTACCGAATATTTATTAAAAGGCATCATGTAAATCCGCTCGTTGCCATTGGCAGTTTGAAAAACCGTGGCAGAATCCAGTAAATCACTATCAATACTTTTCAGCGCACTTAACGGACAAATTCCCAAAATCACAATACAATCGAGGTAACGTAATGGGGTAGCGGTAGCACCAATTAATTGTTGACGCACTGCACTACGAATACCATCTGCTCCAACAATCAAATCGGCAGTAGCGCTTTTTGGTGCACCGTTTACGATGAAATTTAAGGCTATTTTATTCTTGTCTGTTGCCTTATAATTGAGGAACTGATGGTTCCATTGTACTGTATTTTCACCAACAAGTTGCTCCAATAATGCTAAGCGTAAAGCTTGACGCGCAATGTGAACATTTGTTTTTGTAGGCGGTTTTCTTTTAGTTGATTCCCCCCATTTTCTAATTCCCCATTCGCCAATAATGTTACCATCTGTGTTGTGTACCACATGGCGGGTAGAAATTAAGCCTCCCTTTAGCGAGAAAATACCGAAACTCTCAATGGCTTTACTCGCTTGTTGTAAGGTAAGACCATAACCCTGGGAACGCTCATTAAAACTACTATCGCGCTCATACAATGTAAAAGGAATACCACGGTGTAAACAAGCAACCGCTAATGCCACGCCACCAATACCACCTCCAATAATAGCGACATGCGGAAAGTTTTCTGTATTTGCTTTTGGCGGATGAGTTGTTGCAAGCAAACCAGAACCACTACAGTTATTACATAAAGTTAAATGTGCTTTTGGACGAACAGGAGCAGTACTTTCCCCATTCGATTTTTCGAATATCGCCAATGTCAATTGGTAAGCAAGGCGTACTTTTTTACGGAGCCGTTGGCTTTTTTTACCATGGCCATTACACTCCAAACAAATAGACCAACTAGTGGTTGTGTTTTCTACCTTACTCATACCTGCGTTAATTCTCCTAAAAAACCAAAGTTACAAAAGTTTACTTGCCCAAATTATTGTTTTTTTTGAAGGTTTGGGAGTTGATTGGGATTAAACTTTATGTGAAATAATAAAATATAGAGAAGTCTAGGTTTGATATTATTCATACTTTTTTTAGTTCAATTTTGGAGCAGGTCTGTTCCAGTCACTAATTTGTTGTACAATACCAGAGTAGTAGTCTAATACCATTTTTTATATAAGTTCTATAAACTTTTTATTAGAGGCAAAATTGGCACCAAAGCCATTAATTAATACCACATGAAAAGCTTGTATTTCTTTTCCTTTTGACATTTTTGTTAGAGCTCCGAATTCAGAGAGTTTTACTTTTAGGTTGGCTTTGGCAAACTTAATATCTGCTTCAATCCAAATATTACCCTCAATCTTAGTAAAAAACTCAGGGTTCTTCTTTTTACTATTTTCTAATTGTCTAGCCATCCAGCTTATACGCGCAACAGTTCCTTTATCCAAAGGCGGTATTACTTTAATACTCATAGAAACTGTTCTACGCTCAAATTCAGCAATCACTTTTATATCAGAAACATAGTTTTTAATACTCAGTGTTCCTTTTAAATAATTCTCTTTTACCAAACGCTTAATATCGTTTTTAAGGCTGTCTTTTGTTTTACTAGAAGATTTTACCATTACTCCGAGTTTTCTAATCATTAGCAATGCCATATCCTTCTCATCTTCATGCCAAATGGCAACAGCATCTTCAATATATTCATCAGATACTTTTAATGGCGTTTCCGCTCTAACGTTTTCTGCCAATTTTTTCCATCCTGGTTTCGTTTGCATGTAACCACAAACTCAAGAAATAGAGTTTTCAAAATAAGCTAATGCTTCACGCATTATTTCTACTTGGTCTTCATCTTCTATATTGTTTTCATTCTTAAATATCAATAACTGCCCTTTGGTTAAAAGGTAAGTCAAAGAGAAATCTAATAAGTCAATACTCTTAGGTGCTTTAACTTTCGCAGGAGAGCGGGTTGGGTCTGCCACAAACTCATTAGAAACAGTAATTAATTTGGTTACGCCTAATTTCTTACTTACGCTTAAGTAAGTTTCAACTTGTTTAGTATCAATACTGTTGTTTTTGTTTTTCATTTCAAAGAAAGCCGCATCTTTAATCTTACCGCTAACTACAACTATGATTAAACCATCTATTCGCGATTTGTCAATATCAGAAAATGAAGATTCTGCATAATAAAAGGCTTTTCCGCCTAATGGCAGTTTAATTTCTTTAAATAAATCAGTCCTATATTATTTTACCAATTTAACTACAGAAAGGAAAATAGAAGTTAATGCCATTTCATCACCAGTCTTTAAAGTTAGTATTAATCTAGCTTGTTGTAATTGTATTTGTCCAGATTTAACTTATTCATTAAACTCTTCTTTTGTTAAACTAACTAGCTTATTTAATTTCTTTTGAATCATAATCCTAATTTAAAAATGCAAATCACAACTATTTAGTCGATAAAAAATGATTTACAAGGTGTTGAATTAGCTAATTGAACGAATAGTCCGACCCTAGGAAGCTCTAAAAAACAAGTGTTTTAAACTTTAGTGATTTTTACTTTAATTAACTTTACCTTTTTTAGTGAAGTTTTAATATCAAGTTCTAATTTTGTAGTAATGTATTATTTTGATGAAAAAACTTCTACTGACCTTGAGTTTGACCAAATTAAGGGTTGGCTAACGCATTACTGCCAAACAGAAACGGTTGCCGATCGTATGGATAAGCTTCAGCCATTTCGCGAGCAACAAAATGTGTTAGAGAGCCTTAACTTAACACATGATTTGCAATTGATACGGAATACCGGATTGCAGTTTCCGAGGCTAGAGTTACAAGAGATTAAGGAAGAACTGAAAATGTTGAGTATTTCGGGCTCTGTGCTTCAAATTAAAAGTTTGATTAATTTATTGGATGCTTCGCTATTGGTGAATGAACTTTTTTTGTTTTTTAAGGAACACAATGGGACGTATAGGCATTTACAGGGCTTAATGGGAGATGCTTTTTATACCCCAGCCATTGAAAATGCAATGGAAAAGGTGTTGGATAAACACTTGCAGATTAAGGATGATGCTTCGGAAAAGTTGAAGAGTATTCGGCAACGAATGAAAGGCTGTAAACATCAGATTAACAGGAATTTTGATAAGGTATTAAGGGCTTCGATTAATAACGGATACATTGATTCTACTAAGGAGAGTGTGATTGACAACCGTAGGGTGTTAACGGTTGTTTCGTCTTACAAACGTGAGGTTGAAGGGCGTATTATGGGTGGTTCTAAAACGGGATCGTTAACTTATGTTGAACCACAAATTAATAGAGCCATCAATTTTGAGTTAGATCAATTGATTGATGATGAGCGTAAGGAAATGCATAGAATATTAGCTGAGCTGAGTGCTTTCTTTCGTTTACAAATAACGTTGCTGGAGGAGTATCAGAAAATTATATATGGTTTTGATGAAGTGAATGCTAAAGTAAAACTGGCGAAATTGATTGATGGGGTAAAGCCTGAAATCAATCACAAGAACCAAGATACTTTTTTGAAGAATGCCTACCATCCGATTTTGTTTGTTAAAAATGCAGCGGCAAAATTGAAGACGATTCCTCAAACTTTTGAGTTGAAAAAGGAGAGTCGTTTGTTGGTTATTTCGGGACCAAATGCTGGGGGTAAATCTATTACATTAAAAACCATGGGCTTGTTACAATTAATGTTTCAGTCGGGGTTAATGGTGTCGGTGAGTTCACGTAGTAAAATGGGGTTTTTTGATGTTATTCTTTCTGATATTGGTGACAACCAAAGTATTGAAAATGAATTGAGTACATACAGTTACCGTTTGCAAAGAATGAACTTTTTTTTAAAGAAGACTTCTCCCAAAACACTCTTGCTTTTAGATGAGTTTGGCACGGGTTCAGATCCTGATTTGGGTGGTGCTTTGGCTGAAGTATTTTTTGAAACCATTTATAAAGGCGGTTGTTTTGGTGTGATTACCACGCATTACGCCAACATTAAATTGAAGGCTTCGGCTTTGCCTGAGGCGGTGAATGCAAACATGTTATTTAACCGAACTACGTTGAGTCCAGAGTTTCAATTGATGATGGGGCAGCCTGGTTCTTCTTTTACTTTTGAGGTTGCTCAAAAGAATGGTATTCCTGCCGAAATGATTGAGCAGGCTAAGGCTAAAGTAGATGTTCAGAAAATAGAGTTTGATAAATTGATTTCGGATTTACAACGCGATAAATCGGTTTTGGCGAAATTGAAAAAGGAAAGCTATCATTCTAAACAGTTGATGGATGCAACTATGAAAGCTTTTGAGTTGAAAAGTCAACATTTTGATGAAAGCTTAATAACTCAACAAAAACGGATTGAACGAAATGATAAGTACTTGAGTCAAGGACAGAAAATGCATTCGTTTATTCAGAATTATCCTTCTAAATCCAAAGCCAAACAGAATGAGTGTTTAAAAGAGGTTAAGAAATACTTAACCATAGAAAAAGCTAAGGGTGATGAGGCTTTAAAAAAGGCACAATACAATGATCGTTTAAAAAAGGAAGCCCAAACCAACAAAACCAAACATAAGAAAGCAAAAAAAAACAAGCCTGTGAAGCCTGTAAAACCTTTTAAAATTGGTGATCGCGTAAAGATGAAAGGGAGCAAAGAAATAGGAGATGTAATTCAAATTGATGGAACATCGGCTAAGGTGGTGTTTGGTATTTTAACAGCTAAGGTTAAAGTTGTTGACTTAACGGTGGTTTAAGCTGATAAAAGTTAATGTAAAAACAAGAGGATAGTTGCCTCTCTTTTAAATCATGTCAGTTACTATCTTTTGTAAATAATTACCTAGTAGATCCTCTAAAATTTCTTGATCTTGATGCTAGTCGTACTTTACATCATGCGAATAAAGTTACTCACGTTGTTGTTCTAATGGTTTAATTTTAAAAACAAGCTCTATGTAGGCTTCATCCAATAATCCTGCTGTATATACTACTGGTAAAGTGCTATTAAGAATGTCAGCAGATTCTAATGCTTTAATTTCGGTGAATACATGAATAATTTCAGGAGCAAATATTCCAAATGAGGTTTCATAAAACTCTGCAAAATCATCGTTGTTTAATGCTTGGTTTAATTTTACGATTAGATAAACCATTTTTTCAGGATCAGTCAGATTCTGAACAACTTGGCACTATTCTTATCAGCTCTCAATATCAAAGCTAGCGTTCTCTAGCTTATCATTGGCAGAACTCTACAGCCGGCTAATTAGAGCTCTATTTTAAATCTCTTCCATCATGATTATTTATTCAATATGTTTTCAGCAACTTTCTTAGCATCCATGCAGTATTTGTCTTCACCCTCTAATGTCCATACACCAGTTTTTTCGATGTAATATTTAACCGTTTTTTCTACAACTACATAATAACCACCATGTATTGTTAATCTAGTTTTGATCTCTTTAATATAATCACTTTTACTTAACTCACCTTTTTTTACCATAGAATACAGCTTGTTTATACGCTTAGATTCCTCTTTATATTTAGGGTTTATTGTTTTATAAGCCATTAAAAAAAGTGAAAGTGCTTTCGCTTCTGGGGTTGGTTTTACTATATTATTTTCCATGCTCTTTGTTGTGTGTTAAATAAGAATGTAAAGGTAATGTTTTTTAAAACCTACTTTCAGCAATAAGCTGTAATATAAAAGTTTCTCGTTCAAGAGACATTCTTTTTTTATCGTTACTAGCCATTGTCTTTTTATTGTGAGCTATGGCTTCATAAATATTAATCCATACAGCTTTCATACCATTGTTTTTTTGTAGGCCTCAAAATTTGTACTGCCCAATTCTTTGTTAATGTTGCAGGTATAACAATAAGAAATCATATGTTGTATGTCAGAGTCTGGCTTATGCTATGGTCTGTATTCTTCGTAAATGCCAGAGGGTTTTATGTTAGTGATGTTTTGGGCTCCTGTTTCTTTTTTAAGCTCTCGCATCATCCCTTCAATTTGATCTTCACCTAAATCTAATCCACTACCAGGAAGACTTTAATCTTCATACCGTTCGGTATAAAGCAATAGAATATGATCATCTTGAATTGCGATACTTCTTGAGGCTAACCTTTTAGAAATGGTTTTATTTTCTAATGATGTTATTTCTTTGTGATTATGGATTTTTAAAATTTGAATTCAGAAGATCATTTAATTTTAAACTCTTGGTTCGTTAGCTTTTCTGATACTTCCCACAACTTTTTGGCAATATCTAGATCTAAAGCATGTGGTTCTGGATTTACCTTTCCTGGTTCTCCAACCATACCTCTAAAACCTGTTGGGCCAAAATAGTCACCACCTTTTACATCAAAACCTAAAGCAGCATAAAGAATTGGTAATGCTGCTTTTTTAGGCGGATGAGTTAAAAATGGTATAAATGGAGTAGCTATTATTTGTAAAACCTTAGGTAAATTATAAAATAGGTTGGTTTTAGATACTCCGGGATGCGAAGAAATTGCAATAACCGAGCTTTCAGCTTTATCTAATCTTCGTTGCAATTCATAAGCAAACATTAAACAGGCTAATTTACTTTGTCTGTAAGCATCCATTTTAGCATAACCATTTTCAGCATTTAAATTGTCAAAATTAATTCGTCCTGTTTGATGTGCAATGCTGCTTGTTGTTGCTATTCTAGCTCCTTCAGTTTTGTTAAGGGTAGGCAATAGTAAATTAGTCAATAAAAAATGACTTAAGTAATTTACTCCAAATTGACTTTCAAAACCATCTTCTGTTTTTGTAAATGGAGGAATCATAATGCCCGCATTTTCAATTAAGAGGTGTAATTGTTGATACTTGTTATTAAACTTTTTAGCGAAACTTCTAACACTACTCAAACTATTAAGATCTAACTCCATAACTTCAATATATGCAGAAGGAACTGTTTTAATAATTTCTGACTTAGTGATTTCTGCTTTCTTTAAATTTCGACAAGCCATTATCACTTTTATATTGAGTTTGGTTAATCCGATGGTAATCTCTTTACCTAATCCAGAATTGGCACCAGTTACAATAGCTATTTTTCCTTTTTGAGAATCTAAATTATGTATATTAAAATCCATTTGTAGTTATTCAATTTTTTAATAGGATGTAAGTGTTTAGCGAAGTCGCAATTAATAATCATATAAAATAAGAGGCTATTAAAATAGATTTAAGTTTTAATATTGGTAAGTAAGAGAATAATAAACAGCTGACTAAGTTCGTAAGGGAAATAATAATTATAAATCCTGCTAAAAAATTGTTGTAATAAAAGAAAGTTGGGTTCCAACTTATAATCCCCTAAAAGTAATCAATAAAGTAGCTTATTATTAATGGTTCACTAATTAGTCGTTGCATAAACGTAATTTTCCCAATCTTAATAAATCAAAGAAATACAAAACACAAGCAAATGAATAGATATGAACAAATAGTAGCTGAAATTAAAGCAGCCAAAAATATAGTTATCAGCTCACATAAGTCAGCTGATGGAGATTCTGTAGGTAGTTCATTAGGACTACTTAACTTTATTGAAAAACTAGGAAAAACTGCTACAGTTTGTCACCCCGATGCAGCACCTAAATTTTTACATTGGTTAGATACTTCTGCTTTTCTTTTATTGACGGTTGAGCCAGAAAAGATTACGAATGCTTTTGCTGCTGCTGACTTGGTATTTTGTTTGGATTACAATGCGACTAGTCGTATTGGACCTGATATGCAAGTTTTGTTAGAAGCAGCAACGTGTAAAACAGTAATGATTGATCATCATTTAAATCCTGAAGATTTTGCAACGTTAAACGTTTCTGAGCCTTCAGCATCTTCTACATCAGAATTAATTATTGAGTTAATCGAACAATCAGGTAATATTGCTTTATTAGATGAAAAAATTGGAACACCATTGTACTTGGGCATATTAACTGATACAGGTAGTTTTAGATTCTCTTCTACTTCGCCACGTACTCACGAAGTATTAGCCAAATTATTAGCTGGAGGAGTCGTGCATAACTTGGTTCATGAAAAGTTAAGCGATAACAATACTTTGAGTAGATTACGTTTGCAAGGTTATGCAATGTGCGAAAAGTTAGAGGTTATGGAAGATTATATGGTTTCTATCATTTCATTAACGAAAGAGGAATTAGCAAAATACGATTACCAAAAAGGGGATACAGATAATTTAGCCAACCAAGCTTTATCCATTAAAGGAATGAGAGCAGCAATTGTATTTACTGAAAGAGATGGTATTATGAAAATATCTTTCCGTTCGAAAGGGACAGAGAACCCTGTGAATATATTGGCAGGTGAAAACTTTAATGGTGGTGGACATGCCAATGCTTCAGGAGGAATTAGTGAATTAACAGTAACGGAAACCTTAGCTAAAATTAAGAGTTTGATACCTCAATATTTTTCGGCTCTATAGTAGAATTTAATTAACTAAAAAAGCGGTTTGAGATGATGCTCAAGCCGCTTTTTTTATGGTTATATTTTAGATGATCGATTTTAAATCTCTTACTTCCGTCGTTATTTAATCTTAAAATTAAGATAAGATTGGGAGTGATTTCGGTTTTTCATTAAAATAAAATAGCGGTTTGATATAATACTCAAACCGCTATTAATTAAACATTACTGTGCGCTGTTTTTTATGAAAATATTAACCTTTAGCAGCTTTTTTCAATCTCTTTGCTTCTTTTTTTTCTTTTGGAGTTTTTCCAGCCTCTTTTTTAACACTTTTCTTTGCGTCTTGTCCTTTTCCCATAATATTATTTATTAAATGTTAATAATTCATCTATTTATCCTAGCACTTATTTAGTATGCTTTGTTTATCACAATATAAGAAAATAAAGTAGCATATTTTAAGTGTGATATTAAGAATCGTTTGGGGAATTTTGTTGTTGTAGCTTCTAATTCTTAATTCAATTTTTTTTAATTTAGAATTTTGATGATCTATTTCATCTGGTAAATCATGTCGGACTACTCTGTTTAAATATTGTCATTTCTTCCTTTTTATAATTGAATACCAGTAATTCTTGCTTCTTCATTATATGTTTATTTATCTGCTATTATTAAACTTAATTCAGCATCTGTTTTTGCTTCAAATTTTTTAAGGGATTTATTTTAGTTAATCGGGTTTATGTTTTAAAGCTTTTATAATCTATAAAGTAGAGTGTGAAAGTATAAACTTTATATACGTTGATATATGATTCTAGTCAGTTAAAAATATGAGTTCGAAGGGAATATAAATTATAAATAAATATATGAATTGCTAAAGCATAAAATAACTTTAGTTGTACCTCCCTAAAGATTATTTTTTTACGTGTATGTAATTGAAAACAAAATTATAAACTCAAAAATAATAAATTATGAAAAAAATCAACCAATTTATACTAATCGCTTTTATGAGTGTTATTGGTATTAGCACAGCAAGTGCACAATGTGCAGGATCATTTATCGCTGTAGATAACGGAAGTGGAAACTACACTTTTACATCAAATGGAACTGGTGGTGTAATTTTCGTTTGGAGTATTGATGGTAATTCCTATACAGGAACATCGATTAATCAAACGCTAAAAAATGGACCATATAATGTTTGTCTATATATTACAGATACACTAAATGGTTGTTTTGATACATATTGTGACAGCGTATTAGTTACATCTGGATCAAACCCAGCATCTTTTAATATTGTTTCAGGTATAAGTTATACTGATAATGGAGCAGGTAACTATTCTTTTACTTCTACAACAACTGGAAACCCTAATTATGAAGTGTGGAGTTATGGAGATGGTAGTTCTGATGTTGGGTCAAATGTAAATCATACGTTCGCAGCTAATGGAACTTATACTATATCATTATATTTTTCGGATTCATTAATAGGTTCTGCATGTAATGATTATGCAACAGTAACAATTACTGTATCAGGAGTAATTTCTCCATTAGCATGTCAGGCAGGTTTTGTGTATTATACAGATTCATTAACGAGTAATGTTAGTGTAATAAACAGTCCTACAGGTGCTAACTAAACTTATGTTTGGAATTTTGGAGATGGAAACGGATCTAGCCTTCAATACTCTAATTACACATACAATAGTGCAGGACCTTTTTTATTATGTTTAACAGTTACAGATAGCCTTGGTGGAGGTTCATGTTCAAGTACTTATTGTGATTCTATCAGATCTAATGGAATTGTATTTAAAGGTGCAGCCGGATTTACAATTAATGTTATTGCTCCAGGAACTGTAGGAATTGATGAAGTTAAAAATGTATCAAACTTTAATGTATTTCCTAATCCAGTAAAGAACAATGTTAACGTAGAATTCAATTTAGTTAAGAATTCTAATGTAGAAGTTTTTGTTACAGATTTATTAGGAAACAAAGTTGTAATAGTTGTTTCTGAAAACATGACATCAGGGAATAATAAAGTAAGCTACAATGTTTCAGATATATCTAACAGAATATATTTATTAAACATAAAAACTGAAAGCTCTTTACAAGTTAAAAAGATTGTAGTAAATAAGTAATACTTTTATAGATGGTATCATTTTTAAAAAATATTATTGTAGAACAAGATTGCAAATTTTAGGAACTACTTTCCTAGTAAAAGCGAGGAGAATAAAAATAGATACACTTACATTCAAATACCTATAATGATTGGATATAAAATGCAATTTAATATGATTGGAGTTAATGTTAGAGGAGGTATTGTGTATAGTAGATTAGTGAGTAGTAATGGCAGATATATTAGTTCTGATAATACAAGTTTCGAATCATTGGGGCTCAAAAAGAATATCTTTAGTATAGTATATCAACTGAGTTTATTTACTCTTTTGGCAGAGCACGTGTGTTTATTGATCCTAAACACCAATTTAATATCACTAACATCTTCCCAAATTCAACAACCGACCAAAAATATAAAGCTTTTGGTGTTGGTTTTGGGATTGGTGTAACGTTTTAGCAACTAATTATTCTTCAAATAATAAGCATCTAACTCTTCAATGTGTTTATTTTTTTCATTTTCTGGTAAAAAAGAATATTTAAAAGAATTATGAGCTAAGTTGTATAGGTCTTCTTTGGTTAAATCTAATGCTTTTTGTGTATCAATGTAGTTTTGATTTACTTGTCCGCCAAAATAAGCAGGATCATCAGAGTTGATGGTTGTTTGAATTCCTAAATCCATCATCTTTTTTAATGAATGGTCTTTTAAATCTTTTACTACCTGTAATGCCGTGTTTGAAAGTGGACAAACTGTTAAGGCGATATCGCGTTTAATAATCTCTTGAACTAATTTATCATCCTGTAAACAATTGTTTCCATGATCAATTCTTTTAATGTGCAATACATCTAATGCTTCCCAAATATAATCAGGACCACCTTCTTCTCCAGCATGTGCTACAGGAATGTAACCTTCTTCAATAGAAGCCTTAAATACTCTTTGAAATTTTGATGGTGGATTTCCTTTTTCTGAAGAATCTAATCCTACTGCGGTAATCATATGCTTGTAAGGAATTGAATGTTCCAATGTTTGAAAAGCTGATTCTTCCGTTAAATGTCTTAAATAACTCATGATGAGTAGGGCAGATACATTTAAATTTTTCTTGGCAGCCTCTACAGCTCTGTAAATCCCATGAATAAAAGTACTAAATTGTACGCCTCTGTCAGTATGTGTTTGAGGATCGAACATAATTTCAGTGTGTCTCACATTTTGTTCAGCACACTTCGTTAAATAGCTATAGGTTAAATCATAAAAATCTTGTTCAGTAAGTAGTGCATCAGAACCTTGGTAATAGATATCTAAAAAATCTTGCAAACAATCAAAAGAGTAAGCTTCTTTTAAAGCATCTATGGTAGGGTATTTTAAAGGAATATTATTTCGATGAGCAATTTTAAAAAGTAGTTCGGGTTCAAAAGTGCCTTCAATATGTAAGTGAAGTTCAGCTTTTGGTAGGTTTTTTATAAATGTTTGCATAGGAAATATTTGAGCGAAAAAAAGGGAAGCATTTTGCTTCCCTTTTAATTTGATATTATTGGTTAACCTTTGACAAGCTCAGGATAACAATAATTTATTTATTTTACAGCGTCAACCACTGCTTTAAAAGCATCTGGGTGGTTCATTGCTAAATCAGCTAAAACTTTTCTATTTAACTTGATATTTTTCTTAGTCACTTTTCCAATAAATACAGAGTAAGACATACCGTGTAATCTTACACCAGCATTAATTCTCTGAATCCATAACGCTCTAAAGTTTCTTTTCTTTTGTTTACGACCAGTATAAGCATAAACATCAGCTTTTTCAACTGCATTTTTTGCTACTGTCCATACATTTTTTCTTCTACCAAAGTAACCTTTGGCTCTTTTCATTATTTTTTTTCTTCTTGCTCTAGAAGCTACTGAATTCGTTGATCTTGGCATTTCACTTACGTTTTTTGGAGTTTAGTGTTCTTGCGAATCTTAAAACTAAATTCCTGGTTGTTTAACTTGTTTAACTTTACGTTAACCGATTTTTTCAGATAACATGTTTAGGAATTATATTCCTAATTGTAATTTAATGTTCTTCGTATCTGGTTTTGAAACTAGACCTGATTTTGTTAAATTACGCTTTGCTTTTGTCGACTTCTTAGTTAAGATGTGACTCTTGAAAGCATGTTTCCTTTTAATTTTTCCTGTACCAGTCAATCGGAATCTCTTTTTTGCACTGGAGCCAGTTTTCATTTTTGGCATACTATATAATTATTTAATTAATTACTATTTTTTCTTTTTAGGTGATAAGTACATAAACATCCGCTTACCATCCATCTTTGGTAATGCTTCAACTACTGCAATATCTTCCAATTCTTGAGCTAGCTTTAATAAAAGAATTTGCCCTCTATCCTTAAAGATAATCGTTCTACCTTTAAAGAATACAAATGCTTTTACTTTGCAGCCTTCTTCTATAAACTTACGCGCATGTTTTGTTTTAAATTCAAAATCATGATCATCAGTATTCGGTCCAAATCTAATTTCTTTCAAAACTATTTTCTGAGCTTTCGCTTTAATCTCTTTTTGTTTTTTCTTTTGATCGTAAAGAAATTTTTTGTAATCAATAATTTTACAAACCGGAGGTTTCGCGTTTGGAGAAATCTCTACTAAATCTAATTGTTGATCAGCAGCAAATTTTAATGCTTGGTCAATAGGGTAAACATTAGGTTCTACACCGTCAGCTATTACTCTTACTTCACGAGCTCTAATTTTCTCGTTAATCTTATGAGGGTCTTCTTTTTTTGTAAACTTACGTCTCCCTCTATGTGAAAATCTTTTTGCGATGTCGTTTTGTTTTAATTATTAATTTTTATGCCCAAAAGTCTTAAATAAATTATGACTCTTTAGTTAACTCTTTTACTTCATTATTGATCAAATCTGCAAACTCCTTTTCAGTAAACTCTCCAAGGTCTCCCTCTCCGTGTTTCCTCACTGACAGTGATACTGATTCAATTTCTTTTTCACCGATAATTAGCATGAAAGGTACTTTCTTAACCTCTGCATCTCTAATTTTTCGTCCTATTTTCTCGTTGCGCTCATCAACGAAGCCGCGAATATCGTAATTATTTAGCGATTTTAATATATTTTTACAAGATTCATTGTATTTTTCACTAATTGGTAATATTGCAACTTGATTTGGAGTTAACCATAATGGGAAGTTTCCAGCACAATGTTCTATTAAAACAGCAACAAATCTTTCTAGTGATCCAAATGGTGCTCGGTGAATCATAACCGGTCTGTGATTTTTGTTATCACTACCTTTGTATTCTAATTCAAAACGCTCAGGCAGGTTGTAATCTACTTGAATCGTTCCTAACTGCCATTTTCTACCAATAGCATCCTTTACCATAAAATCTAGTTTAGGGCCATAAAATGCCGCTTCACCAGTTTCTACAATAGTATTTAAACCTTTTGCAGCAGCAGTTTTAATAATTGCTTGTTCTGCTTTCTCCCAATTTTCATCAGAACCAATATATTTCTCTTTGCTCTCAGGATCTCTTAAAGATATTTGAGCCGTAAACTCTTCAAAACCTAATGCTTTAAATACATAAAGGACTAAGTCAATTACTTTCATAAACTCATCTTCAACCTGATCGGGTCTACAAAATAGGTGAGCGTCATCTTGTGTAAATCCTCTAACACGAGTTAAGCCATGTAATTCTCCACTTTGCTCGTAACGGTAAACAGTTCCAAACTCAGCATATCTCACTGGTAAATCTTTATATGATTTTGGTGATGATTTATAAATCTCACAATGGTGAGGACAATTCATTGGTTTTAATAAAAACTCTTCACCATCGTGTGGAGTTAAAATTGGTTGAAAAGAATCTTCCCCATATTTTTCATAATGACCAGAACACTCATATAATTCTTTACTTCCGATATGTGGTGTAATTACAGGTAAATAACCTGCTTTTATTTGAGCCGCTTTCAAGAAATTCTCTAAACGTTCTCTTAACATTGCTCCAGCAGGTAGCCATAAAGGTAAACCTTGCCCAACACGTTGAGAGAAAGTAAACAGCTCTAATTCTTTACCCAACTTACGGTGATCACGTTGTTTTGCTTCTTCTAATAACTGTAAATATTCAGTTAACAGTTTTTGCTTCGGGAAACTAATTCCGTAAACACGTACCAATTGATTTTTTGTTTGATCGGCACGCCAGTATGCACCAGCAACACTCATTACTTTAAAGGCTTTAACAATTCCAGTATTTGGAATGTGTCCACCTCTACATAAATCAGTAAAATCTGAATGATTACAAAAAGTGATTTCTCCGTCAGTTAAATTCTCAATTAATTCAACTTTATATTCGTTTCCTTCTTCAGTATATTTTGCTAAAGCATCAGCTTTAGAGATAGGACGTAATTTGAAATCAACTTTTTCACGAGCCAGTTCTAAAAATTTGTTTTCTATTTTTTTAAAGTCAGTTTCATTTATTGTTTCTTCACCACAATCTACATCGTAATAAAAACCATTTTCAATAGCTGGCCCAATAGTTAATTTTATACCAGGGTATAATTTTTCTAAAGCTTGCGCCATAATGTGTGCAGAAGAATGCCAGAAAGCTTTCTTTCCAGCCTCATCATTAAAAGTATATAAAGTTACATCTGCATCAGTGATAATAGGTGTAGTTACTTCAACGGTTTCCCCATTAACTTTTGCTGAAATTACGTTTCTAGCGAATCCTTCGCTAATACTTTTCGCTACGTCCATTACAGTAGAACCTTGTTCAAGTTCTTTAACTGCGCCATCTGGCAATGTTATTTTTATCATTTTAACTGTATTTTTAAGAACCGCAAAGTTAATAGAAATAATGCTGAATTAATAATATTGAATAGAGAAATATATAGTGGCTTTTTAAGCTTTGAAAAGCACGTTTTAAGATGGTTTCTAAAAGAATGTTCTTTGAAAATATATATTACCTGAATTTGTTTTTTTAGTAAATAGAATTCATGTTTCGCTTAACGGTCAAGGCTAAGAAGTCTTAAGGACTCTCAACTTAGCTTTGTCTTTCGAAGATAATAATGATTTTCTAACTAAGTTTTGTTTCACGGAGCGTAATCCCTTATGCTTTTTAGGTGATGTTATGTATGTTTCCGACTTAAAAATGTCGTGTAATATGTTATTTAATATATTTTACATCTAATTAAAACCCTGCTAGTATGAGACTAGTTGTTTTTTGTTTAAGAAAAACAATAAAAAGTTAAACATATTGAAATATTTAGTATATATTTACAAAATATTAATAACATCTTAAAATAAATATTATGAACAAATTAGTCCTTAGTTTAACATTGATTTTGTGTGTAGGTTTTTCAAAAAATAGTAGCGCTCAAAAAACGATAGTAGATGTTGCCGTTGGTAACGAAGATTTTACAACTTTAGTCACTGCTCTAAAAGCTGCTGATCTAGTTAGTGCTCTGCAAGCGGAGGGTCCATTTACGGTTTTTGCTCCGACAAACGATGCTTTCGCTAAAGTTGATGCTGAAACGTTAGCTTCTCTATTAGAAGAGAACAACAAAAAAGCATTAGCAGGAATTCTAACGTATCACGTAGTTTCTGGTAAATTAACTGCTGCCGATGTCGTTGCTGCCTTAAAGGAAGGAAATGGTACTGTTGAGTTAGAAACTTTAAATGGTCAAGTTATAACAGTAATGCAAAAAGACGATAAAATTTGGTTGAAAGACACAAATGGAAATGTTAGTGAAATTACGGCAACTGATGTAATGGGAAGTAACGGTGTTATCCATGTTATAGATACGGTAGTTATGCCTAAGTAATTAAGAGTTTATTTTCTTGTAAAAAAGCCTCTCATAATTGGGAGGCTTTTTTCGTTTATTGAATTCCTAAATCGAATATGTTTTATGAAGAGGACCTGTAAAAATCGCTTTCGATTATGCATAACGTGCTTTTTGTAAACGTTTAAATGTTTCTTACATGTTGTCACGCGAAGATATTCTTTTTTAAGGAGAAAGTCAAGTTACATTAATCACATAAATGTGTGATTTGTTTCCTCCTGAATACAAATTCTACTATCTAAAGTAATAATTCCATTTTTAGTAGAGAGTTTAAGTCTAATTCCATAATCTCTGGAGCTAATTTAATCAATACACATAGGTAATGACTATCTGTATCATTTTAGAATTAACTTTAATCAGTATATTATAAATAAAATAGCTCACTTTTGTAAGTATCTAAACAATAATCATGGAAAATAAAATTGCTACCTATATTTCAGAAAATAAAGTATTCACTTTAGCAACATCTATAAACAATGTTCCTTATTGCGCCAATTGTTTTTATGTATTTGATGAAGAAAACAAAATCCTTATCTTTTTATCAAGCAATAGTACCAGGCATGTTACTGAAGCATTAGCAAATAAGAAGGTAGCAGGTACAATTGATAAAGAGGTGACAACAGTCGCTAAAATTAAAGGTTTACAATTTTCGGGAGAATTTATTGATCCAACAGAGGAGGATCAAAAAGCGTTCTATAAAATATACTATCACAAATTTCCTTTTGCAAAAGCAAAGCCTTCTCCAGTTTGGGGAATAAAACTAAATTGGCTTAAAATGACTGATAATAATCTTGGCTTTGGTAAGAAGTTAAATTGGAAGAGGTAGTTGTTTTTCCAAGTACTTTACTTATTATGGCTTGAATATTCTCCGCTTCATTATATCCATTAGAAAGTTGAGTTAACTCAGTTCCCTTTTTTAAGATTAATGAAGGAAAACCTTTTAACCCTAATTGTTGAGATAGATGAAAGTCTGCCTTTGTTCTTGTTTTAATTTCATCAGCGTTAAAAAACTTTTCAAAAGCATTTAAATCCAAGTTGAATTTTGCAGCAATAGGAATGTAGGTTTCTAAATTGTTGGTGTTGTTATTTTCTCTATAAAATGAGTTCTGTATCGCTTTAAAAAAATCATATTCTATTTCAGGCTTCATTGTTCGAGCAACTATAATTCCCCGAGAAGCGGGTTCGGTATCGTAAACAAACGGTATCTTTTAAAATGTCGAAAGAAAAAGGTTGGTTGGCTTTTTTATTAATTTCTACCCAATCAGATTTTAGAAAGTCAGCCATGTCAATTCCTTTTTCAGTGCTGTTAGGTCTTAATCTACCCATTATTAACTTTAATTCAAATTTAGGGTTGTTTTTGATGATTGTGTCAAGCTCATTAGAAAAACCATAACACCAAGAACACATAGCATCACCTACATAAATTAAATAATCGTTATTGTCGTTGATCCAATTAGAATTCAAAATGAAATTTTACGTTTAGCTGTCTTGAAGTTAAGAAGTTAGGCACTGCATAACTTCTGTTGGTTACATCCTTTACCCATAAATATGAGATTACGTTATTTATCTGTAAAAGGTTAAAAACTTCTGCACTTACCCAAATATTTTTAAATCCTTTCATAACTTTAGATTTAGACTCTTTTTTAGCATCTTTAATTAGATAAGAAAAACCTAAATCAACTCTTCTGTAAGCAGGTATTCTTAATGTTGCCTTGTATCTTTGGTGATTATCTAGTGGCCCGAAAGGTAAACCCGTAGCATAGTAGAGTGCAATGTGCATTTTAAAACTAGGTAACTTTGGAATGTAATCTTGAAAAAAAAGTGCAAAACTCACGCGTTGATCAGTAGGTCTTGGAATGTTACCTGGATAAACACGAATAACAGTATCTATAACGCTATTACCTGTAAAACCTGCTACAATTAATTCTCCAGCACTATTGAACGATTCATCATAAAAGTCATCCACTAAATCTTCTTCAGACTTCATTACAGACATACTAAACCAAGATTCAACTCCTTTTACAAATTCTCCATTTACTTTAAAGTCGACACCTGCAGCATAAGCATTTGCATTGTTTGTAGCGAAATAACGAATTCTCACATTGTCAACTTCATAAGGTATTACGTTTTCCATGCGCTTGTAGTAAGCCTCAGTAGTAAACTTAAAAGGTCTTCCCCAAGCTTCAAAATTTCGATCAGAACCTAAAACGAATTGATAAGAGCGTTGTGATTTGATAGCTTTATTGACGTTACCTTCAAAATCACGCATTTCACGATAAAAAGGAGATTGATAATAAACGCCAGCAGCAACTCTAAATAAGTAATCTTTTTCCCAGTTCGGTTTTAAAGAGAATGCTAAACGAGGACTAACTATTAACTCTTTATTTAAATCCCAATAAGCACCTCTAACTCCTGCAGTAAAAGTATAATTAATGCTATCATTATTTTCCCAAGCGTAAGAGCGTTGTAAATAACTAGTGTATCTATTGCTGTTTAATTCTATTTCCGATTTTAATAATTCGTTGAGTTCTAATAAATTACTTCCTTGTGCAGATGGAGTATTATAACCAATTGAATCTGTTGTAGCGCTTGGAATAAAATATCCAGTAGAATCTACATATCCCCATTCACTAATTCTATCTTTAATATATTCATGTTGATATTTTACGCCCCAAAAAGTAGTGTGATTTCCTTTAATCTTTTTCCCTTTATGTTCGGCATTAATAACCTGAGCATCTAATGTGTTTCTGGAGTGATCTAAAAAGGACCCAACACCTCTGTTAAATTTTACATCTCCAAATTCATCACTACTTAAATCTCTCTCTAATTCATCAATACGGTAAGCCCCTTCAATATCAAAGTTCTCATCTTCTAAGGTGCTAAATGCAGAAGTGATAAATTTAAGTTCTATACCAGCTCTTGGTGCAAACGTATTGCTAATTGCACCAAAATAGGTTTGAAACTGATCAACTTCTTGTCCATCAAAAAACACACTCAATTGTAAGGCTTGATTAATAGTTCCAAATTCTGTTTCTCTGTCTTTAGGGATGAAATTGTATTTGTTTTGGGCAATATTTCCTAAAAATTCGATTTCCCACTTTTCACTTATATCATAAGTAAGGTAGGTTTGTACATCAAAAAATGAAGGGCGGTACTCGCCATCTGTATCTAAACTCTGTAATACATATTGATTTGTTTTATAACGAACACCAGTTAAATAGCTTAGTCGGTGGTCTTTACTTGCTCCTTCTAAATGAAGTGATGCTCCTTGTAAACTCATTGAAAAAGAACCAGCAAATTCTTCTGGTTCTTTATAGGTTACATCTAAAACAGATGACATTTTATCACCATATTTTGCATCAAAACCACCAGCAGAAAACTTAATGTCTGAAACTAAATTAGAGTTTATAAAACTCAACCCTTCTTGTCTACCAGCTCTAATTAAGAATGGGCGGTAAATCTGAATATCATTCACATAAACAAGATTTTCATCAAAATTACCACCTCTAACAGAGTATGAAGAACTTAGTTCATTATTTGAAGTAACACCAGGTAATGTTTTTAAAATGGCCTCAAAACTACCTGAAGCGCTAGTGAATTTAGCAGCAATCTTCGGTTTTATTTTAACCATTGTTTCAGTACGGTTTCCTTCTACTTCTTTAACAAAATTTGGAATAAGAGTAGCAGATGCTTTTAGTCGAGGAGAATAGTTAACCTTTTCATTTGGTTTAAGGTTAAATAGCTTAATTATTGTGGTAAAACCAATGTATGTTATTCCCAGTTTTACAGATTTATTTGCAGGTATTTTAAAAGAAAAATTCCCATTACGGTCAGTTTTTGTTCCTCCAATAACACCAATAATTGCAATGTTTGCATTTTCTAAAGCTTCACCATGCTCATTTTTTAGCGTGCCAGAAACTTTAGCAGTCTCTTGAGCGTAAGTTCCTAGAGAGAAAATCAGGATAATAATAGTATAAAGTATTTTATTTAAGGACACTAAATTAGATCATTTTATTGGGAATCAAATGTAACTAAAAATGTTACATTATATTGTAATGATTTTTTAATCAATTTTACAAACTTACACTTGAATATTTAACCACTTATATAGAACATCATTTTTTAATGTGTTTAGATGAAGTAGTCTCATATAGCTTATATTTACTTTTTAGGTATATTTCAACTCAAGTAAGCCGAGATTTCTTTACCTTTAAACTCAACAGAAATATGGTTTTGTAATGTTGTAGAAAGTGATAAACCAACATAGTGCGTGCCAATTGGGTACTTCTTATGGTTTCTGTCAACCAAGATGGCTGTCGACATTTTTTTGATTGGGAAATCAAGTAAATACTTTACTCCATAAATAAGGGCTTTTCCAGTGTTTAAAACATCATCGACTAGAATAATAACCTTGTTGTTTAATAAAGCAGTATCAAAATCCAATTTAGTTTGGTTCTGTATCAGTGTGTTTTTTTCTAGCGTTAGTTTTGCTAACGTAATTTTTATGTCTGATATATTATTGAGCTGTTCAACTAATTTTTCGGCAAACAAGTAACCTTTCTTAGCAATACCAACAATTATAATTTCTTTCTCGGTATGGTTATCTTCAAAAATCTGGTAAGCTATTCTATTAATTTTTTGAGAAATTTGTTCGTTATTTAGAATTAGCGTTTTGTTTGGCATATCAAATAATTTTTATAGTATAGTTTTTGAAAACAACAACATCTCCACCATTAAGCTTTTTACGTTTTCTATATTCAACTTCATTATTACATTCAACCAAACCTTCTTCAACTGCTATTTTAGCATCTGCACCAGATTCAACTAAGCCCAATAGCTTTAGCAATTTAATTAAATGAATGTATTCTTCAGTTAAAGAAAATTCTTGTTCTTGCATGCTGTTTTAAATGTTTTTAAGGTCGTTAATTGTTTGCGTAGGGTTTTCTGCTTTAAAGACAAAACTTCCAGCAACTAATACGTCTGCTCCAGCGTCTAGTAATTTTCTAGCATTAGCAGAAGTTACACCACCATCAATTTGAATTAGCGTTGCTGCATTTTTTCTTGTTATCAGTTCTTTTAAGGCAGTTACTTTATCGTAAGTATTCTCAATAAATGATTGTCCTCCAAAACCTGGGTTAACCGACATAATACAAACTAAGTCAATGTCCTGAATAATATCTTCTAGTATATTTATGTTGGTATGTGGATTTAAGGCAACTCCGGCTTTCATTTCTGCAGCTTTTATTTCTTGTAAAGTACGGTGTAAATGCTTACACACTTCATAATGTACTGTTAATACATCAGCTCCAGCGGCTTTAAAATCAGCAATATATTTTTGAGGTTCAACAATCATTAAATGCACATCAAATGGTTTTTTAGAAAACTTTCTAATGGCTTTAATTATTGGCATTCCAAATGAAATATTGGGAACAAAAACACCATCCATAACATCTATGTGAAACCAATCAGCATTACTTTTGTCAAGCATTTCGCTTTCACTTTGTAAGTTTGCAAAATCTGAAGCTAAAATTGAAGGGGCGATTAAATGTGACATATATATTCGTTTTATTAAACAATAAGCAGTTAGGAGAAGCTTCCATTTATTTTTTAAACGACTTCTCAAAGTACAAAGTTAAATAAAAGAGTGAGAGGGTCAAACAAAAAAAGTGAATGTAAATACATTCACTTTTTTTTGATTGATTTGGTATTGTTTAACCTAAATATGTTTTCAATAATTTACATCTTGAGGTATGTTTTAATTTTCTCAAGGCTTTTTCTTTGATTTGTCTCACACGCTCACGTGTTAATGCGAATTCTTCTCCAATTTCCTCAAGAGTAAGTGGTGCTTTACAATTTATACCAAAATATAAACGTAAAATTTCAGCTTCTCTAGAAGGTAGCGTAGAGAATGATCGTTCTATTTCATCTCTTAATGATTCTGCCATTAAAGCTTTGTCAGGGTTAAGAATACTATTTTTCTCTGACATTAAATCTAACATAGTATTACTTTCTTCATCTGAAGAAAGTGGAGCATCTACAGAAATATGTCTCCCTGAAATTTTTAATGCATCTTTAACTTCCGCAGAAGTAATGTCTAAAACTTCAGCAACTTCATCAACCGAAGCTTCTCTTTCGTGAACTTGTTCTAATTGAGCAAATGTTCTATTAATTTTAGTGATGTTACCAATTTTATTTAATGGCAAACGAACAATCCGAGCTTGTTCTGCAATTGCTTGCATAACACTTTGTCTGATCCACCAAACAGCATATGATATAAATTTAAAACCACGCGTTTCATCAAAACGTTGTGCAGCTTTAATCAATCCAATATTTCCTTCATTAATAAGGTCTGATAAATTTAAACCTTGGTTTTGGTATTGTTTAGCAACTGAAACTACAAAACGTAAATTTGCTTTAGTTAATTTATCTAGTGCAGCTTCATCACCTTCTCTAATGAGTTTTGCCAACTCTGCCTCTTCTTCAGCAGTAATTAAACCTTCTTTAGAAATATCTTGTAAGTACTTGTCAAGAGAAATTGTTTCTCTGTTAGTAACTTGCTTTACAATCTTTAGTTGTCTCATATGTAGGAGTTAAATTACTTAATCGATTTTAATATACGATTCATCTATAATAGAGTTTCATTAATCTAAACATATTGTCATGAAAAAAAGCCCTTTGTAGTGATACAAAGGGCTTTAGTTGTGTTATTTTTTTCCTTCGACAAGCTCAGGATAACATCTTTTGTGATTTTAAGCTTCTTTTTTTTGAGGCTTATCTAATAATGCTTTACGTGATAATTTAAGTTTTCCAGTTTTAGGATCAACAGCAATTAATTTTACTTCGATCATTTCACCTTCTTTTAAAGCATCTTCTACTTTCTCTAATCTTGCATGTTGAATTTCAGAGATATGTAATAAACCATCTTTACCAGGTATAATTTCAACAAAAGCACCAAAGTTAGTGATTGATTTAATTTTCCCTGTGTAGATTTCACCAACCTCAGGTACAGCAGTAATTGCTTTAATCTTACCTAGAGCAGCAGCACTTGCTTCAGCATCATTAGTCATGATCGAAACTTTACCCATTCCATCAACTTCTTCAACAGTAATTGTTGCGCCAGTTGATGCTTGCATTTCTTGAATGATTTTTCCTCCAGGTCCAATAATTGCACCGATCATTTCTTTAGGAATCGTAATTTGAACTATTCTTGGAGTATGAGATTTCAATTCAGCATTTGGTTTAGAAATAGTTTTATCCATTTCTCCTAAAATATGTAATCTACCAGATCTTGCTTGAGTTAAAGCTTCTTCTAAAACTTCATATGGTAAACCATCTACTTTAATATCCATTTGACAAGCAGTAATTCCATCAACAGTTCCAGTTACTTTAAAATCCATATCTCCTAAGTGATCTTCATCTCCTAAAATATCAGATAATACAGCAAATTTCCCAGCTCCACCTTCAGTAATTAAACCCATTGCGATACCAGAAACTGGTTTCTTAAGCTTAATACCAGCATCCATTAACGCTAATGTTCCAGCACAAACTGTTGCCATTGAAGAAGAGCCATTTGATTCTAATATTTCAGAAACAACTCTAATTGTATAAGGGTTATCCTCGCCAGTTGGAAGCATTGGTTTAAGAGCTCTTAACGCTAAATTCCCGTGTCCAACTTCTCTTCTACTTGTTCCTCTACTTGGTCTTGCTTCACCAGTTGAAAAGGAAGGGAAGTTGTAGTGTAACATAAACTTCTCATTTCCTTCTGATGTTACTTCATCAACCATTTTAGCATCTCTATCATTACCTAATGTAACAGTAGTTAATGCTTGAGTTTCACCTCTTGTAAATACAGCAGAACCATGTGCACTTGGTAAATAATCAACCTCACTCCATATTGGACGAATTTGATCTAAATTTCTACCATCTAATCTTAATCTTTCGTTAAGTATTACATCTCTTACAGCTTCTTTTTGAACTGATTTAAAGTACTGTCCGATTAAGAATTTATCTTCTTTTTCTTCATCAGATAAAGTAGCAACAAATTCATCTTTTACAGCTCCAAACTTCTGAGTCCTTAATGCTTTATCAGCAATAGATTCAGCAGCAATAACTCTACATTTATCAAAACAAGCAGCTTTAATGTTAGTCATTAATGCTTCGTTACTTCTTTCGTGATCGTAAGTTCTTTTTGTTTGAGATTTTGAAACTTCTACAGCTAAATCTAATTGTAACTGACATTGTTTTTTAATCTCTGTGTGAGCTGTTTTAATTCCTTCTAACATTACTGCTTCAGAAATTTCTAACATTTCACCTTCTACCATCATAATGTTTTCTGCAGTAGCAGCAACGATTAAATCGATAGCTGAAGCTTCCATTTGAGAAGGAGTAGGGTTAACTATCCATGCTCCATCAACTTGAGCAACTCTTACTTCAGAAGTAGGTCCGTTGAAAGGGATGTCTGAAACTGCAATTGCAGCCGAAGCTGCAAAACAAGCTAAAGCATCAGCTTTAACCTCAGGATCATGAGAAATCAATTGTAATTCAACTAACGTGTTTGCGTGATAATCGTCTGGGAAAAGCGGACGAAGCGCTCTATCTATTAAACGACATACTAAGATCTCGTTATCATTTGGTCTTGCTTCTCTTTTTAAGAATCCTCCAGGAATTTTTCCTGCAGCAGCAAATTTTTCTTTATAGTTTACTGTTAATGGTAAAAAATCCATATCCTCTCCAGCATCTTTATCAGACACTACAGTAGCTAAGATCATAGTTTTACCCATTGTTAATACAACAGCTCCATCAGCTTGCTTCGCTAATTTTCCTGTTTCTAATTCGATGGTCCTTCCATCACCTAACATATAGGATTTTTTAATTCCAATTTTTGACATATTTTTTGTTTGTGTCTCGAACACTCGGGACGATTTATATTGGTGCACCATGCACCTGTTTAATTGTTTACTATTTAATGAAAAAGGGGAGTAGCAATTGATTTGCGAACTCCCCTTTAATTCAATTATGAAAGTAGTATTTTAATCAACGCTTACTTTCTAATTCCTAAGTCTTTAATTAATTCTCTATAAAGAACAATTTCTCTGTTCTTAAAGTAAGTTAATAAACTTTTTCTTTTTCCAACTAAATCTAACAAAGCTTTTTGAGTTCCATAATCTTTACGGTTCTTTTTTAAGTGTTCTGTTAAATGGTTAATTCTGTGTGTGAACAAAGCAATTTGGCCTTGAGTAGATCCAGTGTTTTTTGCGTCACCACCAAATTTTCTAAAAATTTCTTCTTTTTTTTCTGTAGTTAAATACATGCTAAAATTAATTTTAATGTTTGTTATGTATGATTTTTTAAGGCTGCAAATGTATGCAATTAATTAATATGTGAGCCTAATTGTTAAATAATTTGAGTGACAATGCAATTTTTTCTTTTAAATTTTTTCTTTCAATGATATAATCTAAAAATCCATGTTCTAAAACAAATTCTGAAGTTTGGAAACCAGCAGGTAAATCTCTACCAATAGTTTCTTTTACAACTCTAGGTCCAGCAAAAGCAATTAAAGCTTTTGGCTCTGCAATATTTATATCTCCAAGCATTGCGTAAGAAGCAGTAACACCTCCAGTAGTAGGGTCTGTTAATAAAGAAATATATGGAACACTTTCTTTAGCCAATAACGAAAGCTTAGCAGCAGTTTTAGCCATTTGCATTAATGAAAATGCAGCTTCCATCATTCTTGCTCCTCCAGATTTAGAAATCATTAAAAAAGGAACCTTATGTTTAATTGAATAATCAATTGCTCTAGCAATTTTTTCTCCCACTACAGAACCCATAGAACCTCCAATAAAACCAAAATCCATACAAGCAATTACAATATCTTGTTTTTCAATTTTCCCAACTCCTGTTCTTACAGCATCCTTTAAATCGCTCTTTTTTTGAGTAGAAGCAATTCTGTCTGTGTATTTTTTAGTGTCAGTAAATTCTAATGGATCACTTGAAGTTAAATTAGGATTTAACTCTTTGTATTTGTTATCATCAAAAAGAAGTTTAAAATAAGCTTTAGAAGCTATTCTTCCATGGTGAGAACATTTTGCACAAACGTTTAAATTCTCAACATATTCTTCGTTAGAAATAACAGTTTTACACTCTGGACATTTGTACCAAAGTCCTTCAGGTGTTTCTTTCTTTTCGTTAGTAGGAGTTACAACTCCTTGTTTACTTCTTTTAAACCAACCCATAATAATTGAGTATTATTTTTTTATATTAGAATAACTAATTAGTAGTTATTCTATAAAGTATCTATATTATTTAAATCTTCAAAAGCTTGTTTTAAACGAGCTTTTAAAGTTAATTCTCCTGCACGCAACCATTTTCTTGGATCGTAATATTTCTTATTTGGAATATCGTCTCCATCAGGGTTACCAATTTGAGCATTTATATACTCAGCTTTTTCTAAAACGTAATCTCTTACACCTTCAGTAAATGCATATTGCATATCAGTATCAATGTTCATTTTAATAACACCGTAACCAATAGCTTCTCTAATTTCTACTACAGAAGAACCTGAGCCACCATGAAAAACAAAGTCAATTGGATTACTTCCTGTATTAAACTTTTCTTGAATGTATTCTTGAGAATTTTTTAAGATGATTGGAGTCAACTTAACATTTCCGGGTTTGTAAACGCCATGTACATTTCCAAAAGCAGCAGCAATAGTAAATCTATTACTCACTTTAGAAAGCTCTTCATAAGCATAAGCAACCTCTTCTGGTTGTGTATACAATAGGTTGTTATCTATATCTGTATTGTCAACACCATCTTCTTCACCACCAGTAATACCTAACTCAATTTCTAAAGTCATATCGATTTTACTCATACGCTCTAAATATTGTTTGCAAATTGCAATATTCTCTTCAATAGGCTCTTCTGATAAATCTATCATATGAGAGCTATAAAGAGGTTTTCCTGTTTGTTTGAAGTGTTCTTCGCCAGCATCTAATAAACTGTCAATCCAAGGCAGTAATTTCTTAGCACAATGGTCAGTATGTAATATTACAGGTATACCATAGGATTCTGCTAGAAGGTGAACATGTTTTGCCCCTGCTATAGAACCTAAAATAGCTGCTTTTTCATTTTCATTACTTAAGCCTTTCCCTGCGTTAAATTGACTACCACCATTAGAGAATTGAATAATTACTGGAGCATTTAAATCTTTAGCCGTTTCCATTACTGCGTTAACAGAATTATTACCTACAACATTAACTGCTGGCAAGGCAAAGCTTTTTTCTTTTGCTAATTTAAATACTTTCTGAATATCATCTCCGGATACAACACCAGGTTTTATTGTTATACTCATTCTAAATAGTTTTTAGGTCGACAAAGTTAAGATAAAAATGATTTTATAGACGATTTTTTTTAAAGTTTATGCGATGAATTAAAACTTAAAAGACATTATTAGAAAGGATAACCAATTCCTAGGTTAAGAGTTGGTTGTTTCCAATTTAAATCGAATTTTTCTGGAGTATAACTTCCAGGGTCTTTAAGTTTAGCCGCTAAATCGAATCGAATTAAAAAGAAATTAAAATCTAAACGTAAACCAACACCAACACCAATAGCCAAATCTTTCCAAAATTTATTTGCTTTAATTTCAGCATTTGGTCTATTTTTATCTTCAGATAAAATCCAAATATTTCCGGCATCTATAAATGCTGCACCTTCAAATAGCTTTGTAATATCAAACCTGTATTCCAAATTACCTTCAATTTTTAATTCTCCAATTTGGTTTAATGAATTTTGAGCTAAACTATCGGGTAAAGAACCTGGACCAAGAGATCTTGCTTGCCAAGCTCTAATGCTATTTGCACCACCTCCATAATAACTTTTTTCAAAAGGTAATACATCTAAATTACCATAGGGTTTACCAATTCCAATATTTATTCTTTTTACAAATGAGCTGTACTTTGTTTGTCCGTAAGCTCTAAAATCAAAATCAGTTTTAACATATTGAGCATATCTAATGTTAAATATATTATAACTCTCAGTATCTTGGTTTTCAATAGGCTTATTAGTAAGACTATATATTCCTGATTGAATATTACCTGCGGCTTCGAAATTAAATTTAAAATAAACAAAATTTGTTATCTTATTAACACGTTGATTGTTGAATATGAAACTATATGTAGATGCATTAATAAAATGATCTTGAAAACTATTTAAGATAAAAGGATTGTCTTCCTTGTCAAGTTTTGCCTGAAAATCAAGGGTAGGAGCTAACTTTACAATACTTACATCAATAGGATTAACGTAATGTTTAATAAAACGAGATCCATTCCAAAAGTATCCGAAAGAAATCTGTGTTAAATTCCTAATATATTCAGGTCTTTTCTGAAAGTTTAGTAAATATTTTAAGTTTGTTTTTGGATTCATTTTACGAGAGAATCTTTCTAATCCAATAGGTAGTAAGAATCTTGGGAATTCTAAATTTACTACAGGTCCAAATTCGAGGGTGTTAAACACTCCTAAAAAATTAATATCCTTATTTTCTTGATCAGTATTAATCAATTGTTGTATTTCTATACCTCCACTTAGTTTTATAGTTAAATTCTCTCCACCTCTAAATATATTTCGGTTCTGGTATATTAAGTTTCCTTTAACCCCTAAATCTCCACCACTGTTAGTTCCAATGGCTTCAATAGAAAATGATTTTATTTCTGCTGGAGTTAAAAATATATTTGTGTTCAATTGGTTGCCTCCAATATCATCGAAAGAAACATTTACATTTTTAAAAAGTCTTAATTCATTAAGGTGCTTGTATGTACTTTGTTGATTTTTTAAACGATATAATTCACCTTTTTTTAAACCAATAGCATGGTTAAGCATTCGTGGTCTATATTTTAATTTTTCACCATTTAAGGTGTCCATATGGACTTGTATATCTTTAAAAGTAATAACCTCAAAGTTGTTTAAATTCTTGTCCTTATAATTTTTACTGAGATATATGTTAACGTCATTAACACTGTATTTATCGTGTTTTTTTTCAATTGAGGTGTCGCTTTTTTCGTCTTTTATTTTTCTGTTGTTAATGTGTAAAACAATAGTAATTTCTTTTTTACCTCCTGCACTATCTACTTTATATTGTATAAAATCTTTATCAAAATAGTAGTACCCTAAATTTTTCATTTCTGATTTAATCTTTTCACGTTGTTTGTCTAAAATATCTATATCAAAAGCGTTTCCTAAAATCAAATTCATTCGGATTTTTCGTAGTATTAAAAAAGATTTCTCTTTAATTTCATCATCTGAGAAAACATAATCAATACTTTTAATAGTGTATGGCGTACCAACTTCTACGTGATATTTAATTTTAATTTTGTTATGCTTTTCTTTCTTCGAAAAACTGATCTTACTTTCAAAGTATCCACGATTTTCAGTGTAAATTTTTAGTTGTTTTAATGTTCTCAAGGTTAATAGAGAGTCATAGATAATAGGTGCTTCTCCAACGTTTAATTTTATTTTATTTTCACTTTTCTCTTTATATCTGTTATGCACCCACAAATGAAACCTGAAAAGTCCTAAAAGCTTTTTATTTGGCTTTTGTTTGACAATTGCTTCAATTTCATCTTTGTCAATTTTTCGTGTATCAATTTTTACAGTACTTTTTTGAAGAAATAATTCGTTTGGTTTTAAATGTTTAGTAGGGTTACAACCACTAAGAACAATAAGAGAAATACCTCCAATTATGAAGAGGCATTTAAAGCATTTTAAGTAGAATAATTTATTATGCAATTTTTTTTTTTTTTATTTTAATGAATTGTTTAACTTTGGGAAATAATTTTTTATCGCAAAATAACGCTAATTAACCTTATGAAAATGAAAACTACACTTAGATTATTATCAATTCTATTATTAATAGTTGTAACATTTAACAATGTTAACGCACAAGATAGCCAAAAACTTACCAAAAAGGAAGTTAAAGTTATGGAGGAGCAAGCAGATCTTAATTTCGAAGATAAAAACTATTTAAATGCCTTAGATCAATTTACACAATTGTATAATTCTAAGCCAGATGACTTATATTATAAGTTAATGATGGGGATTTGTTTAACGTATGATCCAGTTCAAAAAGGAAAATCAATTGATATTCTTGAGCAAGTAAAATTAATTAACCCAAAATATAATTTAATTAACTTTTATTTAGGTAGAGCCTATGCTGTAAACTATGAATTTGATAAGGCTACTATGTCTTTAAACGCTTTCTTATCTAGTGCAAATAGTGAGAATTCTGATCAGAAATCATTGGCTGTTCAGATGTTAGGTAATTGTAGAAATGCGAAGGAAATTTTAGTGGATACTATTTTAGAAAATGTTGTACAAAATATTAAATACCCTATTAATACAAAGTATTCAGAGTATGCTCCAGTTATTTCAGCAGATGAATCTGTTATGATTTATACATATAGAGGTATTAAAAGTAAGGGTGCAGATAAGATCTTAGAGTCTTCAGGATCTATAGCTTATAAAGAAGATGTTTATATTTCTTATAAGGAAAATGTCGATTGGACTGAGCCCGCAAGTATCGGAGATAATATTAATAGTGATAATCATGATGGAGCTATTGCACTGAGTGTTGATGGTCAAACTTTGTTTGTTTATAAAACTCAAGGAGGTGGAGATATTTATGTAAGTAAGTTGATTGGTAAGGATTGGACAAAACCTAAAAAAGTTAAAGGAGATATAAATAAAAAAGATAGTTGGGAAGGAAGTTGTAGCTTGTCTGCAAATGGTAAAATATTATATTTTTCAAGTGATAGAGAAGGCGGTATAGGCGGTAGAGATATCTATAAATCAGAGTTGCAAGCTGACGGTAGTTGGGGGAATACAGTAATTCTAGGAGGGAATGTAAATACTATTTATAATGATGATGATCCATTTATTCATGTGGATAATAAAACACTGTTTTTTAGCTCACAAGGACACAATAGTATGGGTGGATATGATATTTTTTCTGTTGTAGTAAATGAAGATGGTAGTTTTGAAGCTCCTGAAAATTTAGGTTATCCAATAAATACAATTGATGATAATAGATATTTTGTATTAGCGGCAGATGCTAAAATAGGTTACTATTCTGGAGGTGGAGAAAATAGTGTTGGAGAACAGGATATTTTTAGAATTATTGCCAATAATATTAAAAAACCAGTATTAGCTCTAGTTTCAGGGAAGGTTTATTATAACGATGCAGCTACTGCATCTAAAATTAATGTGTATAAAGGAAATGAAGAAGAACTCGAAGGGCCTTTTAATTCTAACATGGAAACTGGAAAATATGTAATAGCATTAATTCCTGATTTTTATAGAATTGAAGTAGAATTAGAATCAGGAGAGATATTAATTGACTCTGTTAACTTGGCTGAAATTGAAGGATATGTAGCATTAGATAAAGACTATAAACTCTATAGTAATAAAATATTCGGAAAGTTATATAGTAAGTTGCCAGGAGATTTTACTGGTATAAAGGAAGTTTGGGTGGTAGATGATGAAGGGAATATTATAAGTAAAACAACTACGGATGCAAAAGGGTTTTTCTCTTTCGAGAAGCTACCTAGTCATAATGAAATTATTTTTATGTTAGCTGAAGAGGATGAATCTATTAACATTAATATTGGAGATGAGCCCGGACAATATTTAGATACTGCAAAAATAGTGATTGATGGAAAATATAGATTTACTAGTTTAGCTGCCAATAGAAATACCTTGGCACAAAATGATTCAACTTTAGAGGAAATATTAAATGCTAAATTGATTGTAAAACCTATAGATTTATTAGTTAAAGAAGCGTTAGGTGAAGGTGAAATATTTGCTTTAAACGGAATTGAATACGATTTTGATAAATCTACATTACGTTCTGTTTCTAAAAAGGAGCTAAACAACTTAGTTGCTATTTTAAAAGAAAATAAAGAGATTAAAATAGAAATTAGCAGTCATACTGATGCTTCTCGTAACGTTGTTATGGCAACTTCAATATTAAAAGATTATTCTACAGCTGCGCATGATAAAATGAGTAAGAGATACAATAAGAGTCTTTCTCAGCGTAGAGCAAATTCAGTAGTTAAATACTTAATTAATAAAGGTATTCCTAGATCAAGATTAATTGCAAAAGGATATGGAGAAGAAAACCCAATTGCAACGAATGGCACTGATGACGGAAAACAGAAAAACAGACGAACTGAGTTTAAAGTATTAAAAGGAAAATAATATTTTTTTTTCAATTGAAATTAAGCAGCTTCAAGTATCTACTTGAAGCTGTTTTCTTTTATAGAAAAATAGTAAAGTGGACGTTTAATAAATTAATATCTTTGGAGAATAAAATTGGTTATCGATTATAATGTGTTTTTAAGAAAGAAGTATCAGAACAATGTTAAGTATTAGTCAAAAAAAGAAGGTAACATCTCTAAAACAAAAGAAGTTTAGAACTACGTTTAATTCCTTTATTATTGAGGGTATAAAAATGGTTGAAGAGCTATTACTTTCCGATTATGAGGTGGAGGAAATTTATGCTACTGCTGATTGGGCTCAAGATAATTCTGAAATTGATTGTATAGAAGTTTCTGAGAAGGAATTAGGTCAAATATCTTCGCTTAAAACGGCCAATAAAGTACTGGCAGTTGTGCAGCAAAAAAAAGCAGTAATTGCTGGTTTTTCTTCCAAATTAACACTAGCGTTAGATAAGCTTCAGGATCCAGGAAATATGGGTACAATAATTAGAACTGCAGATTGGTTTGGAATTGAAACCATAGTTTGTTCTGAGGATTCTGTAGACATCTATAACCCTAAAGTGATACAAGCCACCATGGGGTCTTTTTTTAGGGTTAGTGTAGTTTATGTTAATTTATCTAAGTTCTTTACTTCTAACGAAGATTTAACGGTTTATGGAGCATTGTTAGAGGGAGATAATGTATATCATAAAAAACTAAATAGTAGAGGTTCTATAATGTTGATGGGGAATGAATCTAAAGGTATTTCAGATGAATTACTTCCTTTTGTTACCGAAAGAGTTATGATACCAAATTTTGGCAAAGCAGAATCGCTTAATGTTGCTACTGCAACTGCAATTTTATGTTCTGAATTTGTTAGAACATAATTTTTGTCAGCCTATAACTATTATTTTTAGTCGTTTTCAGTCATAATGTCATTAAAAAAACCAATGGCATATATTTTGACTATTTAAGGTCAAATTAAAATAACTATTGACTAATAACTATTGACTAATAACTATAAATAAAATGGCAAAAGGAACAATTAAAGTAACCACGGAAAATATATTTCCAATCATTAAGAAATTTTTATACTCAGATCACGAAATCTTTTTAAGAGAGCTGATTGCAAATGCAACAGATGCAACTAAAAAATTGAAAGCATACTCTTCAATGGGTGATTTTAAAGGTGATATTGGAGATGATACTATTGAGATTATTTTAGATAAAGAAGCAAAGACTTTAACTGTAAAAGATAGAGGAATTGGAATGTCTAAGGATGATGTAGAAAAGTACATCAATCAAATTGCATTTTCTGGAGCTGAAGAGTTTGTAGATAAATTTAAAGATCAAGAAGATGCTGCTGGAATAATCGGAAAATTCGGATTAGGATTTTATTCAGCTTATATGGTAGCTGAAAGAGTTCAAATTAAAACGAAATCGTTTAAAGATGACCAAGCTGTAATTTGGGAATGTGATGGAAGTCCTGAGTATACTATTGAAGACAATGACAAAGCAGATAGAGGAACTGAAATTGTTTTACACATTGCAGAAGATTCTTTAGAGTTTCTAGAAGATGCTAGAATCAAGACTTTATTAGACAAGTATTGTAAATTTATGCCAGTGGCAATTAAATTCGGACAAAAATCTGAATGGATTGACAATGCAGAAGGAAAGAAAGATAAAGATGGAAATGTAGAGAAAGATGAGATTAAAGTTGACAATATCGTTAACAATCCGTCTCCAGCTTGGACTAAGTCTCCAGCTTCTTTAAAGGAAGAAGATTATAACAGCTTTTACAAAGAGTTATATCCTTCAAACTTTGAAGATCCATTGTTTAACATTCACTTAAATGTTGATTATCCATTTAACTTGACAGGAATTCTTTATTTTCCTAAGTTGAGTGAAAAAATGGAAGTACAAAAGGATAAAATCCAATTGTTTTCTAAACAAGTATTTATTACAGATTCAGTTGAAGGAATTGTACCTGATTTCTTAACACTGTTACACGGTGTTATTGATTCTCCAGATATTCCATTAAACGTTTCTCGTTCATATTTACAGGCTGATGGTGCAGTTAAGAAAATTGCAAGTCACATTTCTAAAAAAGTTTCTGATAAATTAGAAGAGCTATTTAAAAAAGATAGAGCTGATTTTGAATCTAAATGGGATGATATTAAAATCTTTATCGAGTACGGAATTTTATCAGACGAAAAATTTGCTGAAAGAGCTAAAAAATTCACATTGTATAAAACTACTGATGATAAGTTTCACACAATGGAAGAGTTGACTGAGGCAATTACTCCAGCTCAAAAAGATAAAGATGATAAATTAGTTTACATCTATACTTCTGATGTAGAAGCGCAACATTCATTTATTAGTGCAGCTACAACTAAAGGTTACAAAGTATTGGTAATGAACACGCACTTAACTTCTCATTTAGTTGGTAAGTTAGAGCAATCATTAGTCAACACTTCTTGGACTAGAGTTGACGCGGATACAATTGATAAGTTAATTGATAAGGATGAAAAAATTCCTTCTAAATTAGATGAAAAACAACAAGAGGAATTAAAACCTGTTATTGAAGAAGTTGTTGAGAAAGCTAAATTTTCAGTTCAATTTGAAAGCATGGGTGAAACGGATCAACCAATGACAATTGTTCAGCCAGAGTTTATGAGAAGAATGAAGGAAATGAGTGCTGTTGGTGGTGGCGGAGGAATGCAAATGTTCGGAGGAGCAATGCCAGACACTTACAACTTAGTAGTAAATACAAACCATCCTTTAATTAGCAAAATCTTAAATGAAAAAGATAAAGCAAAGCAAACAGCAATCACGAAGCGTACAACTGATTTAGCTTTATTATCTCAAAACATGTTAAAAGGTGGAGAGTTAACTAATTTTATCAATCAGAGTATTGAATTAATATAAATCTAAAAGGCTCAATTAATTTAATTGAGCCTTTTTTAAATACAATTATGAAAAAAATTAAAACGTTATTAATCCTATTTGTTGCTGCAACAATGTTTTCATCTTGTGGGTACAATAGCATGGTTGAATTAGAAGAAGATTCAATTACACAATGGGCAAATGTTGAAAGTTCATACCAAAGAAGAGCAGATTTAATTCCTAACTTGGTAAATACGGTAAAAGGATATGCAGCTCATGAAAAAGAAACATTAACGGCAGTTATGGAAGCAAGAGCTAAAGCAACATCTGTTAATATTGATGCGTCAAAATTAACAGCTGAGAGCATACAAAAGTTTCAAGCGGCTCAATCAGGAATTTCTGGAGCTTTAGGAAAATTAATGATGGTTTCTGAACGTTACCCAGATTTAAAAGCAAATCAAAACTTTTTAGAGCTACAAGCTCAATTAGAAGGAACTGAAAACCGGATTAATGTTGAAAGAAACAAGTACAACGAATCTGTAGGTAGCTTCAATAAAACGATTAAGAAATTTCCTAACAATCTATTTAATGGAATGTATGGGTTTGAAGCAAGAGTTAGATATGAAGCAGATGCTGGTTCAGAAAAAGCACCTGAAGTACAATTTTAATAACACGTCATTGCGAGGGGCGAAGCAATCTTATTGATGAGATTACTTCATTTTGTTTTTCATTCGCAATGACGAATAACAATAATTATGGCAAAAGATCTATTTACAGATAAGCAACAAGAATTAATAGTTGAAGCAATAAAAGGCGCTGAGTTAAACACTTCAGGTGAAATTAAAGTTCATATTGAAAGAAAGTGTAAAGAAGATGTGTTAGATCATGCAGCATTTATGTTTGATAAGTTAGATATGCAAAAAACCGAATTGAGAAATGGAGTTTTAATATACTTAGCTGTTGAAGATAGAAAATTAGCAATTTTAGGAGATACAGGAATCAACTTAAAGGTTCCTAAAAACTTTTGGGATGCTACTAGAGATGTTATGATAAACCATTTTAAAGAAGGTGAGTTTACAGAAGGATTAGCCAATGGAATTAAATTAGCTGGAGAACAACTAAAAGAGCATTATCCATATCAAAGTGATGATGTAAACGAATTATCCGATGATATTTCTTTCGGAGAGTAATCCATTCCCTTTCCGAAGGGAAGTTACCCTCTTGAGATGGGAAATAAGCTCTTTGCAACTTGTTGCTTAGAAATTATAGGGGTGTGTTTTTATTTTGAGAACAAAAATAAAAGGAAACAATCTATCTGGTTAAAATAGATTCATCACGTTGTTTTATTTTCTCGCTGAAGCGTGAATAAAACTTAGTTCAGAATGACAAAAAATAATATTATGAAAAAACTATTTACAATACTATTATTATTACTTGTGGCATTTACAACAGTAAACGCTCAAGATTGCTTACTAGAAAAAGCACCAGTACAAAACTTGGTTCAAGATTATGCTGATGTAATGTCGGATAATGAAGAGGCAGGTTTAAGACAAGCTTTAATGGCCTTTAACGATACCACTTCTACTCAAATATTGATAGTTACAGTAACTGATTTATGTGGATATGATAAAGCTGCATTTACTTACACTTTAGGTGAGAAATGGGGTGTTGGTACCGATGGGAAAGACAATGGTGTTGTTATTATGGTTAAACCAAAAGAAATTGACGGGAGAGGAGAAGTTTTTATTGCTCCAGGATATGGAATTGAAGGTGTTTTACCAGATGCAATTGCTAAGCGTATAGTTGAACTAGAAATGATACCTCATTTTAAGCAAAGGGATTATTATGGAGGAATAGCGAGTGCAGCAACTACAGTTATGGAAATTACTGGTGGTGAATATTCTGCTGATGAATATGCAAAAAGTGCTGGAGTTAAAAGTCTGTTGCCATTTTTAGGAATAATCTTTATCTTCATTATTATGATGATAAAAAAGGGTGGACAAACTAGAAGGTACGCAGCAACTAACAATTTAGGTTTTTGGGCAGCTTTATCTTTAATGAATGCTTCTAGCAGAAGTCATGGAGGTTCTTTTGGTGACTTTGGTTCTGGAGGAGGTTCTTTCGGAGGTTTCGGAGGAGGATCTTTCGGAGGAGGAGGAGCTGGAGGCAGCTGGTAATAGAAAATACAGACTTTATTTGTTACAATGCTAGCCATGTAAAGGGAAATAAATTATTTCATCAAAGCATATATTCTCATGGTTTTATCATTTACTTTATTGTTTTGTTAATCGCAATCTGAATCACATGAAATAAATATAAAATCTTCAACATTACCGTGAAATGAACCTTCTATCAATTCGCCAAAAAAATTATTTACGATGTACTCAATTTTGGTACTAACTGTGCCCATATTTTGGATTCTTAATGAAGCATTATCAATGCTATTGAAAGAAGTCCCCGATCCCGAAGAATGAGCTATAGTTTCGCGTGATATAGCTTTGTTTAGACCATTAGGTGTAGTTTCAAATACAAGGTTTTTAATAATTTCGATACTAAAATCATTATTTATTGAATCACGAGAATACTTGAATATTCCATTTTGTGCTGCAGATGAATCCATAGAGATTAAAACCATATTTCTAGGAAGAGTAATATAATTATAATAACCACAGCAAGTGCTCAAGGTATCCTCGATTTCTCCATCCATAATCCAAAAACGTTTGATAGGAAATGAATCATTGTTTACGTAATATTTTTCACTTAAAAAAGCACGATTAGTTTGAAAGGTATCATTTGTGCTGGATAAAATAAAACTATTATTAACAATTAAACCAGACATATTTGGTGTTTCCTGATACTGATTTATTTCATCTTTTTCTTTACTACAACTAAATAAAAAAAAAGATAAAAGGAGTAAGACAGTTGTTATATTTTTCATTTTGTAAAAAATTATTTGAATACAAATAACTGTAAATTAACCAATTAACACAATACCTTTAATACGGTATAATAACTGTTTAATTACAAATATAAAGTTTTATAATGATCATTATAAAATTGTAGTTTTGTAATTAGATATCGTCTTTAAAAATATAATTTTCAAAAAAAGTAAGTTGAAAATTTTATAAATATCTTCAATAATTTAATCAAATTTATGCTTTACGACATAACAATACTTACTCAATCTGACTATGTAAATCCAATTGAAACGGATGTTTACATTGATAATGTTTTATTAGAAGATAAACTTATAATTGATGCATTAGAAGCCAAAGGATTAAAAGTTTATCGCACCAATTGGGATAATTCTGATTTTGATTTTACAACAACTAAACATGTCTTATTTAGAGCTATATGGGATTATTTTGATCGTTTTCCTGAGTTTTCAAAATGGTTAGAGAATATTAGTAAACAGACTAAATTGATAAATCCATCAGAACAAATTATTTGGAACATGGATAAGCATTATCTGAGAGATTTAGAGGCTGCTGGAGTAAACATTGTAAAGACTGATTTTATAGAAATAGGAGATACTCGAACATTAAAACAAACCATTATAGATTCTGGTTGGGAGCATGTTATCTTAAAACCAGCAGTTTCTGGTGGAGCAAGACATACCTATAATATTAAACCAGGAGAATCGGATCAACACGAAAGTATTTTTAAGGAGTTTATTACTGAAGAAGCAATGTTGTTACAACCATTTCAGAAAAATATAATAGAAAAAGGAGAAGTCTCTTTTATGGTGTTTGGAGGGAAGTATAGTCATGCCGTGTTAAAGAAAGCAAAAGCTGGCGATTTTCGAGTACAAGATGACCACGGAGGAACAATTCATCCTTACGAACCATCTCCTAAAGAGATAGAATTTGTTCAGAATGTAATGGCTCAATGCAAAACTGTTCCGGTTTACGGAAGGGTAGATGTTACTTGGGATAATAATGATAACTTAGCATTAGTTGAGTTGGAAATTATAGAGCCAGAATTATGGTTTAGAGAATCTTCTAATTCACCAAAAATGTTAGCTAAAGCAGTTCTCAATTATACATCTTAAAATTTCCTTTTAATTTTGTTGCAACCATTTTTTTTTTCATAACTACCTGTAAATTAATTTTTCACTGTAGTATTTTAATAGTTTTTTCTTTTTATGTAACTTTTATTAGAGTTAAGTATCTTACCATTTGAACCAATTAATTCGAAGGAATAATTTTTTATGAAAGATATACAGGAAGAGTTCTTAGATCTCTATAAATCCATACAAAAATCGTTTGCACGATTTTGATTATCCAGAAAATTCAATGCAAGGATATGAGGAGATGAAAGAGAATCAGAAAATGACTTTTAAAGGTGGATTTAAGGCAAAAAACAATAAAGAGCCCTCTATGGTTAATGTTATTAATTTTCAGGGGAAATTAAACCTGAGATAATTACTTTACCTAAACCATTTAGTTAGTGCAAATGTTTAGGGCATATTGATATTTTCAATA
>Ga0307996_1000017_pt1 | contig 52353 bp, 50 predicted proteins | sample Davwhametageno35_FD_203143 | JGI IMG/M metagenome (GOLD analysis project Ga0307996, IMG submission 203143) | Marine microbial communities from Davis Island wharf, Antarctic Ocean - #35 | ecosystem: Environmental > Aquatic > Marine > Unclassified | place: Antarctic Ocean: Davis Island wharf...
TCTTACTACATGATGTAAACCCTAAAGCAACAACAGCTAAAAATAATAATACTTTTTTCATAATAATTCTTTTTTTGATTAATATTAATTCAACGGCAAGACAATCTTTTTTCTTTACCAACCCAATTATTACCATTAAAACAATAAATACAACACATTAAGCAAGTTATCCAACCTCACAAGTAGCATCTGCTGTTTTAGCTAAGTCACATGCCTCATTTAATGATACTCAAACATCTTTGGCATCAGTCTCAGTAATATTACCTGTATTATCACAGGTACACGTTTCATTTTTCGCACAAGAAGTTAAAAAAAGTAATCCTCAAAACACAAGCGCTACAACTATTTTATTTTTCATATCTAGTTTTATTTAATTCTATCAAAAAATCCAAAAAAAAATGCTTCCCGAAATATTTCGAGAAGCATTTTTAAATAAATATTGTACTAATTAGTTCACTGCAGATTGGAAATCAGCATTTTCTCTGAATTTAATAAACTCAGCATCTGTTTTTCCTTTAGCCTTTAAAGCAGCATCTTTAGATATTGCAGCTTTTAAGTTTTTAATCATTGTATCATTATCTCCAGCTCTTGCCCCAGCAACTGCTTTCAAATAAGATGAAATTGCTTCATCCTTATCATCTGAACCATCAACAACAGCAGATATTGCGTTGTTTCCGTTTAACAATTGCGCTAAAGCACTATTAAATGATTTTACTCCAGAGTAGTTAGAAGTAGCTGAAGCATAATCACCTTTAAGAATGTTTATGATTCCTTTGTTTTGAGCAACTTCTTTTCCTGCTCCTGAAGCATTGTTATAAAACTCCATTGCAGCATCTAAGTTTCCATTTAATCTTTCAATAACTCCTAAGTTATTTTGTATAATTGGATTGTTAGCAGAAAGTCCATTAGCTTTAGTAAACTCAGCTTTTGCATCAGCTAATTTATTTTGAGATAGATACATAAATCCAACATTGTTTGGTCCTCTCCAATCAGCAGAATGGATAGAAGAAACACTTTTGTAAATAGATTCTTTTTTAGCAGCATCTGTATAAAGAGTTGCAGCATATAACATTTGCTCAACATCTAATGAATCAATTTTAGTATCAACTAACACCTTAATTTCATCATCAGTTAAGTTGTGGTGTTTCATCACTAAGTTAGCTTGAGATCTTCTTAATTGAGGTAAGATTTTTTTAGAAACCTCAGTATACGTTTTACCAATATTTTTAATTTCTTCTTCTCTCTTAGTTCCGTCTGTATACGTCTCTAAAACTCTAATGATTAGTGCTTTATCAGAAATATCTGATGCTTGCATCATTGTTTTAAATCCATTCCAATCTTCACCTTTACCTGAAGCAGTAGAAAATCCTTCTGGAATTTCAACTTTAGCTCTTTTTAATAAAGATTCAATTGATTTTGCGGTAGATTCAGCTCTTTCGTTAGCTAAGTTTTCATTTTTACTTAACTCACCTTCTGGAGATGCATATGCGCTAATAGATAAACTATTAAACTCCATTTTTACATCTTCATTCCATCCTGTTAATTTAGCTTTCAATTCTTTCATATCAGCATCAGACAATTCGCTTCCTCTAACACTTGAACTACTTACTAAATAATGGATTTCAACATTATTATCTAATAAAGTAAATTTTACAAATTTATCAGTCGCCATGATTGCCTTATCAGAAGACATTACTAATTTAGGAGTAATAATTGTTCCATCAGCAACTTTACGAGGGTCTAAATCTTTAGTTTTCTCTTTAAATTCACCAGCAACTCTTAATTCAATAGTCGCATATTCCATACCTTCTTTGTATGGCATTTTAGCTGCATGAGAAAAACTTCCGCCTGATTCGTATTTAATTACGGAACCTTCGGCCTCAGATACTTCACCTTTTAAATTTAAGACCTCAAATGATTCTGAATTTTCTCCGTAAACAATTACTGGAGTAATTACAGCTGACACTTTTTTGTTAAAATATTTCTCAGGGAAACTACCATTAAATGTAATAGCAATTGAGTCCCCATGCATTTCAACTGGGTTAGGAGTCAATTCATAATTAACTTCGCTTTGTCTCTTAACCATTTTATTTAAAGGGTTACAAGCGATTAAAACTGTGGAAGCGACAACAACTAGCGCTATTTTTTTTGAATTTCGATTTCTCATTATTTATTAAATTATTCTTAAAATCTATTTTTACTTACTTATCTTATTGCAATTATAATCAATACTTTTTACATTTAAAAGCCTATTCTATATTAATAGCATATTTTTGATCAGATTTTAACGACAGCTAACTTATCCTTACAGCTAATTTTAAGATCATTTAACGATTTATTATAGGTTGGATGAACAAAATCAGGCATTATCTCAATCAAAGGAGTAAGTATAAAGTTTCTGTCTTGTATATATGGATGTGGTACAATCAACTCTTTCGAATTTATCAATTCATCACCGTAAAAAAGCACATCAATATCAATAACTCGCTCATGCCATTTTTCTTTTCTAACCCTACCTAATTGAAATTCTATTGCTAAACAATGCTCTAACACTTTAAATGGCGACAATTCCGAGTCTATTACTACTACCTGATTTAAAAAATCAGGTTGCTTTTCAACTCCCCAAGCTTTGGTTTGGTACAAAGAAGAGGATAAGGATATAGTGCCGACTCTCTTTTTTAAATGGCGAATGGCGAACTCAAAGACTTCTTTAACGTCTCCTATATTTCCGCCAAGCGATAATACTACGCTATTTTTCCGTTTATCAATTTCTAATACCATTTGTGTATTTATTTTAATATAAAGTCAATACTAGTTATATTTTTGTAAAAGTAAATTAATTCAACCCAAATAAAAACAACAGACAAATGAAACAATTTTTTAAATTTATGTTTGCCACAATAGCTGGACTAATAGGATTCATCATCTTAATTATCTCATTTTTTATTTTTATTGCAGCCATTTCTAGTGGTGAAAAAATAACAAATATAAAAGACAACTCTGTTTTACACATTAAATTAAATAATGAAATTAAAGACCGGACATCTGAAAATCCATTTGAGAACTTTGATTTTAATACGTTTGAAAATTCAAACAACCTAGGTTTAGATAAAATTTTAGCTTCAATTGAAAAAGCAAAAAATGATGATAGAATAGAAGGTATTTACCTCGACTTAACTTTCGTTAATACAGGAATGGCTTCTGTTGAAGAAATTAGAAATGCATTGCTTGATTTTAAAAAGTCTGAAAAATGGATTATTAGTTATTCTGAAGTTTATACTCAGGGAACTTATTACTTGGCTTCAGTTGCTGATAAAATATATGTTAACCCAGCAGGAATTGTTGAGCTAAAAGGTTTAGCAACACAGTTAATGTTCTTTAAAAACATGTTAGAGAAATTAGATGTGGATGTTCAAATAATTAGACATGGTAAATTTAAAAGTGCTGTTGAACCATTTATGTTAGAAAAAATGAGTGCTTCTAATAGAGAGCAATTAGAAAAGATATTAAGTACTGCTTGGGGAAGCATGATTAATGGTATTGCTGCAAGTAGAGATATTAAAACTTTGAAAATAAACGAATTAGCTGATGGCCTTAAAATAGAAGATGCTAAAGATGCCTTGAAATATAATTTTGTAGATGGATTAATGTATAAAGATGAATTATTAGCCGAGCTAAGAAACAGAATCGATCTAGAAGAAAACGCAGACATCACAACTATAAGCCTTGAAAAATATGCTAACACTAAATCGAAAGGAAAGAAAGTGAAATCTAAAAACAAAATTGCAGTAATATATGCAAACGGGAGTATTGTTAGCGGAAAAGGAAGTAAAGACCAAATGGGTTCTGAAACAATTTCTAAAGCGATTAGAAAAGCTCGATTAGATGAGGATGTAAAAGCTATCGTTTTAAGAGTAAATTCTGGCGGAGGAAGTGCTTTAGCTTCTGATGTTATGTGGAGAGAAACTACTTTAGCTAAAAAAGCAAAACCGTTTATTGTCTCTATGGGAGATGTAGCTGCTTCTGGTGGTTATTACATTGCGTGTGCCGCTGATAAGATTGTGGCTAGTGAAAAAACAATTACTGGTTCTATTGGAGTTTTTGGAGTTATTCCAAACATGAAAGGATTCTTTAATAATAAACTAGGTATTACTTTTGATGGCGCTAAAACAAATGACCATGCAGATATGATGAGTTTATTTAAGCCATTAACTGGCGAAGAAAAAGACATCATCCAAATAGGAGTAGAAAAAATATACGATGACTTTATTTCTAAAGTAGCTGCTGGTAGAGGAATGACTAAGGCCGCAATTGATGCGATTGGACAAGGTAGAGTTTGGATTGGAAACGATGCATTAGAAATAGGTTTAGTTGATGAAATAGGTGGATTAAACAGAGCAATTGAAATTGCTCAAGAAATGGCAAAGTTGGAAGATTTTTCAATTGAAGGCTATCCCCTTATTGAACAAACTCCAATCGGAGAAATATTAAAAGAAATTTCTAATGATATGGAAACAAGAATTATGAAAGCTAAATTGGGTGATAACTATAAGTATTACCAAAAAATGGAATCTGTAACTAAGAATACAGGTATTATGGCTCGTATTCCTTTTGATATTGAAGTTCATTAATCAATAAAACATATTGTAAAAAAAAGGAGTTGATGTTCAACTCCTTTTTTTATTTCTATTTTTGTGTAACATAGTTATGAATATATTTTACACACCAGAGTTAGCCAACGAAAAGACTTACACTTTAAGTGAAAGTGAATCGAAGCATGCCATTAGAGTGCTACGCTTAAAACAAGGTGATGTATTAAAGTTGGTAAATGGGATTGGAAGTTTTTTTGATGCCACTATAACTAGTGACAATCCAAAAAGGTGTGAAGTTGAAATAACAAAAGAAACAAAAGAGGACAACAACAAACCTCAACTACAAATTGCAATAGCTCCAACAAAAAACAATGACCGTACTGAATGGTTTATTGAAAAATGTACTGAAATTGGTATTGGCCAAATCTGCCCTATTCTTTGTAAACATTCTGAACGAAAAATAATTAAGGAAGAGCGTTTTATTAAAACTGCTATTTCTGCCATGAAACAATCGTTGAAAGCAACATTGCCTCTTTTAACAGAACTAACACCTTTCAATAAATTTATTGTTGAACCTTTTGATGGCAAAAAATACATCGCACATTGTTATTCTGAAAATCAAGCTCATTATAAAGACCTTTATCAAAAAGGAGAAAATAGTTTAGTTTTGATTGGACCTGAAGGAGATTTTAGTCCTGATGAAGTCAAGCTAGCTATTGAAAATGGTTTTGAACCCATAACTTTTGGAAAAAGTAGACTAAGAACAGAAACTGCAGGAGTTGTAGCTTGCACCACTTTTAATTTATTGAATGAGTAGAATTTTAAGCATCATATTAATCTTAATAAGTTCTGTTAGTTTTAGCCAAAATTCAAGCTACCAAATTGCATTGTTAAAATACGATGGTGGTGGCGATTGGTATGCCAACCTAGAAACTTCTTTACCTAACCTAATTAACTTCTGTAACAAAAACTTAAACACCAATATTAATACAGAACAAGCTGTTGTAGATGTTGGTAGTAAAGAAATATTTAATTACCCCTTTTTACACATTACCGGACATGGAAATATTATTTTAAATGGTGATGAAGCCGAAAATTTGAGAAACTATTTAATGAGTGGTGGTTTTTTACACATTTCTGACAACTTCGGAATGGACAAGTTTTTAAGACCTCAAATGAGAAAGGTTTTTCCTGAATTGGATTTTGTAGAATTACCCTACTCACACCCTATTTATCATCAGAAATATGACTTTAACAAAGGCTTACCTAAAATACACGAACATGATGAAAAACCTACACAAGGTTTTGGAATAATTTACGAAGATAGACTCGTTTGTTTTTACGATTTTGAGTGCGATTTAGGTGATGGCTGGGAAGACCAAGAAGTACACAACGATTCTGAGGAAAACAGAATTAAAGCCCTTAAAATGGGAGCTAATATTATACAGTACGCTTTTAGTGAGTAGTTAATTACATTATCAATTTGGGTTTATTCTTAATATTATATTTCCAGCCATGTAAATAGGTTTTCTTTGTCTGCATATTTTTCCTCCTGAAGCTCTAACGCCTAACTGCACTTTTCTTCCATAATATACACCTATTCCAATACTGAGAGCATAGAACCCATTTTCACCAGAAATATAAGCAGCACTATATCTTAACTCAATTTCATAACTCCACTTACTCTTAATGTTTTGCATTTTAGCTACTAAACTTACATGCATTACTCCTGTAAGTCCTATACCAAAAGAAGGTTATCGATCACTTACGCCTCCAACATAGACAAATGAAGCTTGCGGACCAACACCAAAACTAGCTCCTAAAAACCAGTTTTTATACAATCTCCTTTTATAACCAAATAAAAATACCAAAACCTCAATATCCATATCTATTTGGTTTTTAAAGGAAGTCTCTTTTTTGACAGGTTTTTCTTTAATATTTTCTTGGGCTAAACCAAAAATAGGTAGCAACAGAAATGGTAATATGTAAAAACAGTTTTCCATCTTTTAGTAAGCTTTGTCATTCTGAACAATATTTTACCAAAAACTAGTTTTCGCTTAAAAATGAAGTGAAGAATCTATTCCATCAAGCTTTAACATTTTAAAATAGATTCTTCATTTTGTTTTATTATTGAAATAAATTTCAAATAAAACTACATTCAGAATGACAGTTGTTACTTTTTATTTCCAAAATAAATATAGGACAACTGAATCAATATATCCAAACATAGAAGAATCAAAAACTGACTTTTCAAACAAAAAAAAGCCTCTCCAGATTTAACTGAAGAGGCTTTATAATTTGTAATACCCGAATAAAATCATTCGAGAGGCTCAGAATGACATTACTGGGAATACTCTAAATATTCTGAGCTCCCAATAAAACAACTGGGTTTTCCATAAACTTTTTAAAGTCTTTTAAGAACATAGATCCAGAAACACCATCAACCACCCTATGATCGCATGATAAGGTTACTTTCATAACATTACCCGGCACAACCATACCGTTTTTAACTACTGGTATTTGCTTAGTTCCTCCAACTGCTAAAATACAAGCATTTGGTGTATTAATAATTGCTGTAAAAGACTCAATACCAAACATTCCTAAATTAGAAATAGTAAAAGTACTTCCTTCCCAATCTTCAGGTTGTAATTTTTTAGCTTTAGCTCTTACTGCGTAATCTTTTACTTCAACAGATATCTGACTTAATGTTTTACCATCAGCAAATCTAACTACAGGAACTAATAATCCATCCTCAACAGAAACAGCAACACCTAAATTGATGTGTTCGTTTCTTCTAATTGTATCTTCCTGCCATGCAGAATTGATAACTGGATGCTTTTTAAGTGCTGCCGCAACAGCTTTTATTACCATATCGTTAAAAGAAATTTTAACTGGTGCAACCTCATTGATAGATTGACGTGCTGCAATAGCGTTATCCATATCAATATCCATTGTTAAATAAAAGTGCGGTGCAGAAAACTTACTTGCTCCTAATGAACGAGCAATTGCTTTACGCATTTGAGAAACTGGTTCTTCTGTAAAGCTTTCTAATCCAACAACATTTTGAGTAGCTCCACCTCCATTATAATTTTCTATATCTCTTTTTATAATTCTTCCTCCATCACCAGATCCTATAACCATAGAAAGATTAATGTTCTTATCTGCAGCTAATTTCTTAGCCAACGGAGAAGCCATTATTCTAAGATTACTTGAACTCTGTACTCTAGGTGCTGAACTTTGAGTTTTTACAACCTCAACTGTTTTAGCTACTGGCGCTTCAACTACTACCTCAACTTGAGCATGTTCACCTTGAGCATTTGCTTTTAACAAAGTATCAATATCAGCTCCTTTCTCTCCTATTATAGCCAATACTTGATCAACTGGAGCACTGCCTCCTGCTTCAATTCCAATGTGTAATAAAACTCCAGCCTCAAAAGACTCAAATTCCATTGTTGCTTTATCAGTTTCAATATCAGCTAATAAATCACCTTCGCTTACCTTATCACCAACTTTCTTATGCCATTTTGCTACCACACCTTCCGTCATAGTATCACTTAATTTAGGCATTTTAATGATGTCCGCTTTAATTCCTAAAACATCAATAGTTGTTGCTGAAACTGGTGCAGCAGCGTTAGCCACTGGAGCTTCTTCTTTCGTTTCAACTTCAGCTAATGCATCTTGTAACAAAGCAGAAAAATCTTCTCCTTCATCACCAAAAATTGCCAAAATGGTATCAACTGGAGATGTTCCACCTTCAGGTATTCCTATATGTAATAAAGTTCCATCTACAAAAGATTCGAACTCCATGGTTGCTTTATCAGTTTCAATATCAGCTAACAAATCACCTTCGCTTACTTTATCTCCAACTTTCTTATGCCACTTTGCTACCACACCTTCCGTCATGGTATCACTTAATTTGGGCATTCTAACTATTTCAGCCATTCTCTTCTAGTTTATTAATCTTTAATAAAAGGGTAATCTGTTTCTGCATAAATATCTTCATACATAGCTTCTGGTTTTGGAAGCGGTGAATCTTCAGCAAATTGTATTGCCTCTAAAATTTCTTGCTTCACTCCTTCATGAATTGTTTCCAATTCTTTTTCTGAAGCATATTTGTTATCTGTAATTACTTTTAAAACCTTAGTAATAGGATCACTATTAATATATTCTACTTCCTCTTCTTTTGTTCTATACTTACGTGGATCTGACATTGAATGCCCTTTAAAACGATATGTTTCCATTTCTAACAAATAAGGACCTTTTCCATCTCTACAATGCTTAGCTGCTTTAGCCATAGCAGTATGTACCGCTTCAACATCCATTCCATCAACTGCCTCACTTGGCATATCGTAACTCAATCCAATTTTATGTAATTCAGTTACGTTAGATGTTCTTTCTACAGAAGTTCCCATTGCATACTTGTTATTCTCAATAATATAAATTACTGGTAATTTCCAAGTCATTGCCATGTTAAATGCTTCGTGCAATGCTCCCTGACGAATTGCTCCATCACCCATTGAACACATTGTAACAGCATCCGTTCCTTTAAACTTTTCTGCGAAAGCTAAACCAGCACCTAATGGAATTTGACCTCCAACAATACCGTGCCCACCAAAAATTCTTCTACTTACATCAAACATGTGCATAGAACCACCTTTACCTTTCGATAAACCTGTGGTTTTTCCATACAACTCTGCCATCATATATTTAATTGGAGTTCCTTTTCCTATTGGATGAGCATGACATCGGTAAGCAGTAATCATATTATCAGCTGGCTGTGTTGCAGAAACTGCACCAGCAACAACTGCCTCTTGTCCTATATATAAGTGTAAAAACCCACCAAACTTACGTTGAATGTATAGTTGGCTTAATTTCTCTTCGAACTTACGCATTAAATACATCGACTTATACCAGCTCAAATATTGCTCTTTAGAAAACTTAGTCTTGTTTACCATAATTTAAAAATTAACACACAAATTTAAAATAATAAAACATTAAAATTCACCCTTTCACTTTAAAAACTCTCCATCAAATGCAAAAGGTAAAATATCTTTCACACTTTTAAACTTCCAAACCTTTGAATCTCGGGACTTCATTATCAATTCAATTGATTGATTTTGAGCTAGTTCATACTCAATCAACACCTGTCTACATGCTCCACAAGGAGACACCGGAGAGTTAGTTGTCAATTCTGTTGTGACTACAATTTTATCAACTTTTTTATCAGGAAATTGTGATTTTGCTGAAAAAATGGCAACTCTTTCTGCACATAAGCCAGAAGGATACGCTCCATTCTCTTGATTTGTGCCCTTTACCACTACTCCATCTTCCATCTGACAAACAGCACTTACCTTAAATTTAGAATAAGGAGCATAAGCATTTTTCAAATTCTCATCTGCTTGCGTAATCAAGTCTCTTTCCTCAATATCCATTAACTTCACAGAATCATATTCTAGGTATTCAATATTCAATGACTTTTTATTCATCTACCTTTTTATTAATAGTTAATTAACATTACTTTTAAAGCTTTTAAACTTTAAGTAGTCAAACATAATAAAATTAACCATGATAAAGCACTTTTTTATACTTAGCGCAATTACCCTGTCGCTACTTTCATGCTCAAAAGAAGAAGGAGAAGGAGGTAGATCATCTATATCTGGAACAATTACTGGAACCGAAATTACAACCTCAAGAGCAGAGACAACAGAAATAACAGTCATTCCTGGACATGAAATTAAAAGTCAAGATTTTTTTTTATTGAATACCCCTGCCCCTTTGGTTAATTACGCTATTTGGTTTAGAAATGTCTCCAACATTACTGGTGCTCCAATAATTGTTGGGAGAACACTAATTAAAATTGATTATAACAGTAGTATAAACACCAATATTGATATGGCTGTAATTATCGAATCTACTCTTAACGGAATTGCAGGTAGTCCATTTACAGTTACTAGAACAAATGATGTTATAACAATAACAAATTCTGTAGTTGGTTATGTAAATGATGCAGATAATGCAATAAGTAAATTAGTTGTTGATGTAATTATCCAAGGACGAGATCAAGTAACCTTACAAGAAGGGAATTTTGCGGATGAAGATGTTTACCTCATTTATGGTGATGCAGATGATATTTTTGACGACAATGTTAAAACCAATTTTAACGGAACATTCAAATTTAGCAACTTAAGAAAAGGTAGCTATAGATTATTTGCTTATAGTAAAGATGAATCTAATGTTTCTACTCCACTTACTCCTGTTTTTGAAACAATAAAAATTGGTAGTAATGAGGATGGAGAAATTGGAACAATTACGATTGAAAAAAAATGAATCTTGAATTAAATACTGCCTTAAATCAACTTTCTCCCATCTCGTTAAAAGAGTTGGATCGCGTAAAATTGCAGAATAGAACAGATACAAAATTTATTTTTAATGCTGACTTATTGCCTACTATTTTAAATGATATTTCTCAATTTTATTCAATTTTAGAAATTAAAGGTAAACGAACTAATAGTTACAAAACGCTATATTTCGATACGAAAGATTTAAGAAGCTACATCCAACATCATAACGAAAAAGCAAACAGGATTAAAGTGCGCTTTAGAAAATACATTGAGTCTGATCTTAATTTTTTAGAAGTTAAGTATAAAAACAATAAAAAAAGAACAATTAAGGCTAGAACAAAAACAGCTTCGATTGAAACTGAATTGACTGATTTTTCTAAAAATTTTATTACTGATAATTCCTATTCCTTTTATGGAGAAGAAGAAGTTATTCCTGTTTTATGGAACAGTTTTACACGCTTAACTTTAGCCCATAAAACGTTGAACGAACGCCTTACAATTGATTTAAACCTAAGATTTGAGTCGTTTAAAACGCGTACAACAAGAAATATTGACCACATTATAATTGCAGAGGTTAAACAAGAAAAAGCTTCTAATAATTCTCATTTTATTCAAGCAATTAGACAACATCACATCAGAGAAAGCAGTATGAGCAAGTATTGTGTAGGGACTGCTTTACTGAACAAAAACATCAAACAAAATAATTTTAAAGAACGTATTTTAAAAATAAATAAACTAAAACCATGTTAGACGAATTACTACTAAGAATACCTATTTTAGGTTCAAAACTAATTGACTATGATGATTTTTTCGAAATGATTCTCCGGTTTTCAATCAACTTTTCAGTTGTTTTCTTATTGATACGAGTAATCTACTTTCCAACACATAGACGAAAAGATTACTTAGTTACTTTTTTCCTAATAAACATCCTCATCTTTTTTGTATGCATTGTAATGAATGATGTTAAAATGAACATGGCTTTTGCTTTTGGTTTATTTGCCATTTTCGGAATACTAAGATACCGCACAGAACAGCTCCCTATTAAGGAAATGACCTACTTATTTATGGTAATTGCAATTGCTGTACTAAACTCATTAGCAGGAAAAAAAATCAGTTTTGCTGAGCTAATGTTAGTGAATGGAAGTATTGTTTTAGCTACTTTTTTATTAGAAAAAGTGTTTTTATTAAAGCACGAATCTAGAAAATCAATTACTTACGAAAAAATAGAAAATGTAAAGCCTAAAAATCACGAAGCACTTATTGCTGATTTAAGAGACAGAACAGGGTTAGATATTAACAAGGTTCAAATCGGTAGAATTGATTTTTTAAGAGATACTGTTAAAATTATTATCTTTTATTATGAAGAAGACCCTTCAAATAGCTTTAATGACGAATCTACTTTTGTGAGTAATAAAAATGAATAAACTATTTCTATTCATAATAATTGCAGTCCCTTGCATAGGTCATTCACAAGTAGTGAGTGATGCAAAATTATGGACAGAAATTTCCATTGCTAAACGAGTAGATGACTTTGAATTTTCATTTTCTGAGGCTGTAAGATTTGATGAGAACATGTTTCATATTGACAAAGTGTTTTCTGAGTTTGGTACTGAATACAAGATTAAGAAAGGTATTTACGCTGCAGTCAACTATCGTTTTAGTAAAGACAATGACTACACCTCTAAAAACTATAACATTCGCCATCGTTTTGATTTGGCTTTGACCCTAAAACATAAATATGAAAACTTTCGATTTTCTTTTAGAACAAAGTATCAAACAAAAAATGCTTTACAAGAAGAGAACAGTCCTTCTTTCAGTAGAAACAAATTTGTTATTAAATATAAGTTAGAAAACGATTTTACACCTTATATTTCTTACGAACTTTACTACCAATTTAACGAACAAAAAGTGATTAACCGAACTCGAATTTCACTAGGAAGTTCTTATAAAATTGATAAACAAAGCGCACTTAAATTCTTCTATTTATTTGAAAACAGGTTTAATGTCAAAACCCTTAAAAACAACTACATTTACGGAGTAAGCTATAGCTTTAAATTGTAAAATTATTTTTATTAAACATTTATAAGCTATATGGTTTAGGTATATTTGTGCCCAAATTAACAAGTAGAGATGTTTAAATTCTTATTCAGTAAAATTTTCCTTATCAATTTGACTGCAGCACTATTATTTTCAGGTCTTGTAATTTGGGGTATATTTAAATTTATTGATAATTACACCCTACATGGCGAGACAATAAGTGTTCCATCTTTAGAAGGTTTAACTATTGTTGAAGTAGAAGAAATTCTAACAGCAAAAGAACTTCGTTACAGCATTTTAGACTCTATTTACATAGACGATGCCTTTGGCAGAACTGTTCTTGAACAAAATCCAGCAATTGATGATTTAGTTAAGAAAAACAGAACAATTTACATTACGGTTTCTAAAATTATTCCTCTAAGAGTTTCTATGCCTGATGTTGTTGACATGTCATTACGACTAGCTATTGGGAAGTTAAAAAGTTATGATTTAAAAGTAAAAACACAACAAAGACCATCGGAATGCGTTAACTGTGTATTAAAGCAAGAAATTAATGGAAAAACTGTTGCGCCTAATGAAAAAGTAAATAAAGGATCTACAGTTATGTTAACCATTGGAATTGGAACAAGTAATGAAAGAATTATAGCACCCTATCTTATTGGATTAACTAAAGATGAAGCTGAAAATCAAATTATGATATCCTCTCTAAATACAGGTTTCACGGACTACGAAGGGTGTAATTGCTCGACAGGAGAAGATACTTTAAATGCTAAAGTTTATCGTCAAAACCCTATTAGAAATAAAAATGTAGCTATTAACATTGGTAGCGCAGTTGATTTATATTTTACTTGTGAAAACAGTAGAATCAAGATTATTTCTCCTGACTCACTCACAAATGACTCCTTAAACTAATTGCTTAAAAAACTTTACATATCATTAATTGCCATTTTTATTTTTGGAAGCGCTTTTTCACAAAAAGATATGCTTTACGAATTAGGTATGAATGGTGTGCAAAATGCTTTTTATAACTCAAGTAAAGACAATCCAGATTCACCCTATTTAAATAAAAACAGAACAAATAACAAAGCATTGTTAAGCCTACCTTTTATTGATGATTTTTCTCAAAATTATTTATATCCTAATCAAGATCTTTGGGAAGACATAGATGTTTTCATCAACTCTAATTTCCCTATTAAACCTGTAACTTATGGAGTGGCAACCTTTGATGGTTTAGATTCTACCGGAACACCTTACAACTTTTCTCTACCAAACTCATACGGAATAGCAGATCAATTAACCTCTCAACAAGTTGATTTAGCTACAATAGTTGACAGTGTATTTTTAAGCTTTTATTATCAACCGCAAGGTAATGGTAACAAACCAGAAGCTAAAGATAGTTTACGCTTAGAGTTTTTTAGACAAAGAGATAGTACTTGGCTAAGGATGTGGGGAACACCTGGGGTCCAAAACCACACCTTTAAAAAAGTAATGATTCCTGTTGATACGTCATTCCATAACAATGAATTTCAGTTTAGATTTACAAACTGGGCAACGCTTTCTGGTAATGTCGATCATTGGCATGTAGATTATATTTATTTAAATGAGAATAGAAACCATACAGACACGATATTACATGATGTATCTTTTATTACCAACCACCACAACATGTTAAAAGAGTTTACAGCTTTGCCTTGGCAACATTATTTAACTAATCCTATTGGGCACATAGATACTGCTATGAAAGTGACGTATAGAAATAATGATAGTGTAAATAATTATTTAATCGAATATAAATATGAAATTATTGAAGATAATGGAAATGGCAGTAGCATAGAATTATATCCTGCTGGATCTGCAAGTAAACTTATTGGACCATACTCTAATTTAGTAGAACCTCAACATATTTATAGAGCTCCCTTCAATGATTTTTCTTTTCCTGCTGATTTTTCAGCTCAAAATAAAGTTTTTCAAATAAAGAATTATTTTAGTTTAATCGTTAGTGGAGGTCTTGCAGCTCAAGATGATCGGGTTAAAAATGACACTGTTTTATCTTACCAAACTTTTGGGTCTTATTATGCGTATGATGATGGATCTGCCGAACAAGGATATGGGATTCAAGGTATTGGTTCTAAATTAGCACATGAGTTTGACATTAAAAAATCGGATACTTTAACTGCTTTTCAAATCTATTTTAATCCCATACAAAATGATTTAACGGCTCAATCGTTTAGGCTTAAAGTATGGAGTAGTTTATCGCCAGAAACAGAAATTTATTCTCAAGCTGCAACAGCTTTTACAAACCCTATTTATTCTAATACAAATCAATTTTTAAATTACAATTTGGATATTCCCTTAATTTTAAGTAGTGGAACTTATTATTTTGGTTGGGAAAAAATTTCTGCTGACTACTTAAATGTTGGTTGGGATGTAAACACGAACAATAAAACGAAAGTTCATTTTAATTCTTCTGGCATCTGGCAAACATCATCTTTTGATGGTAGTTTAATGTTACGTCCTGTTTTTGGAACTACACCAGACCCTACAGTAAGTATTGATGAAGAAATTTTAGAAGATGACTTTGTAGTTTTCCCAAACCCATCTGCTAACACGTTCTACTTTAAAAATAACACTTCTAATAACGATTCATACCATATTCAATTAATTGATGTATATGGAAAAGTTATCATAGAAACTGAATCTGAAATTGCTAACAAAATTGATGTCACCAATATTACAAGCGGAATGTATATTTTCCGTTTAACCAATAACAACAGAAACAAAACTGCTCTTAAAAAAGTAATTATATCTAAATAACAGTGAACGAAACAATAAACGAAGAAGAATTAGAAAACCAAGGGCTTTACGAGCATTATAGTTTTATTGCTGATCCAGGACAAGAGCTATTAAGAATTGATAAATTTTTAATGGACAGAATTCCTAATACGACAAGAAATAAATTACAGACCGCACTTTTAGATGGCCACATCTCTGTAAACAAAAAATCTGTAAAATCTAATTATAGGGTAAAACCTTTAGATGATATCAAAGTAGAATTACCTTATCCTCCAACTGAGATAGAATTAATTCCTGAAGATATTCCTTTAGACATTGTTTATGAAGATGATGATGTAATCGTTCTGAATAAACAATCGGAAATGGTCGTTCACCCTGGGTACGGTAACTTTACTGGAACCTTAGTAAATGGATTGATCTATCATATTGAAAATCTTCCAAATACAGATGTTGTCAATAGACCTGGTTTAGTTCACAGATTGGATAAGAACACCACTGGAATTATGGTCGTTGCTAAAAATGAACATGCTTTATCTCACTTGGGTAAGCAGTTTCATGATAGAACTACCGAAAGAAGATACCATGCTCTTGTTTGGGGTGATGTTAAAGAGGATGAAGGAACGGTAACTGGAAATGTTGGAAGAGCCTTAAAAAATAGAAAAGTAATGGATGTTTTTCCTGAAGAAGATTTTGGAAAACACGCTGTAACACACTATAAGGTTTTAAAACGTTTCGGATACGTTACATTAATTGAATGTAAATTAGAAACTGGTAGAACGCACCAAATTCGTGTTCATATGAAACACATTGGACACACGTTGTTTAATGATGCTGATTATGGAGGAGATAGAATTTTAAAAGGTACTTCTTTTAGTAAATACAAACAGTTTGCAAATAACTGTTTTAAGATATTACCTAGACAAGCATTACACGCAAAGTCGTTGGGGTTTGAACACCCTAAAACTGGTGAATGGATGCAGTTCGATTCTGAACTACCACAAGATATGATTGATACTTTAGCCAAATGGGATGTTTACATTGCCAACAGAGGTGACGAAGTAAAGTAATTTAAGATTCTTTATATCTTATCCTAAAACAGTTAATCTGTTTTTAAGATGAGACAAAACGTTAGTAATAACTTATTTTTTTACAGGTATTGGTTGCTGCACATATTGTGCTCCGAAGTTTTCCAAAACCCATTTCATTAATTCATCAACCTCTTCGGTTAATAATTTTTTGCAAGCCTAAGTTAATTCCTTTTTAAATAAAGGAACATCAAAACTCATTTTATTTAAAACATTTTTACTGTACGCCAGCATTTCTTTAGATTTTTGTCTTACCTTTTTCATACATTACTTTTTTCTTCTCTGAGTTTAAATTTAAGAAATATTGCTGATTGATTTCGGTTTAAAATATTTTTTCACACTTACAATCCAAACATTAATTAATAAACTAATAACCCTGCCTATTATTTTGGCTAACTTTACTTTAATAATTTTTTAATACTTGTTACATATGAAAAAAATACTATTAGCGCTTTTACTTTTACCAAGCATTTTACTTCAAGCAGCAACAATTAGCTATGAAGTTTCTATGCCCGAACCACATACTCATTATTTTAATGTTAAAATGGCTGTAGTAGATTATCAAAAAGAATATTTTGATGTTCAAATGCCCGTATGGTCACCAGGATCTTATTTAGTAAGAGATTTTGCCAAAGGAGTTGAAGGTTTAGTTGCAACAGCTAATAATAAAATACTGAAAGCAGAAAAAATCAATAAAAACACTTGGCGTATCTATACTAAGGAAAGTAAAAATGTTGTTATCAATTATAAAGTATATGCTTTTGAACTAAGTGTTCGTACAAGTTTTGTAGACGCATCTCATGCTTACTTTAACGGAACAAGTATGTTTATGTTTATTGATGAGTTGAGAAATACTCCTCATAACCTTACTCTTATTCCTTTTAAAGATTGGAAAAAAGTAAGTACCTCTTTACCCCAAATATCAAAAGAAGGATTTCAATACCAAGCTCCAAACTATGATATTCTAGTTGATTCTCCAGTAGAAATTGGTAATCAAGAAACTTTTGATTTCACATCAAATGGTGTTATACATCATGTTGCTATGTATGGTAAAGGAAATTATAACATCGAAAAACTGAAAGTAGACATGGCTAAAATTACGCAAGCCTGTACGAATGTTTTTGGAGAGAACCCAAACAAAGAATACACGTTCATTATCCATAACTTAACGCGTGGAAGTGGTGGCTTAGAACACTTAAGTTCTACTACTTTAGAAGTTAACCGTTGGACTTATGAAGGATCTTCTTATAAAGGATTTTTAAGTTTAGTAGCACATGAATATTTCCACTTGTGGAATGTGAAAAGAGTACGACCAATAGAATTAGGTCCTTTCGATTATAACAATGAAAACTACACTAGCCTTTTATGGGTTATGGAAGGTTTTACAAGTTACTATGATGAATTGTTATTGTATCGCGCAGGAATTTATGATGAAGAAACAATTATTAGAAAATTTAGAGGTTCGATAAATAATATTGAAAACCAACCAGGAAACAAAGTGCAGCCGGTTGCTCACTCTAGTTTTGATGCTTGGATTAAAGCATATAGACCAAACGAAAATAGTTACAATACAACTATATCATACTACTCAAAAGGAAGTGTTGTTGCCAATATGTTAGACTTAATGATTATCAATAACACAAAAGGAGAAAAGAACTTAGATGATGTAATGCAATATTTATACAATGAGTTTTATAAAAAACAAGATAGAGGATTTACTCCTGCAGAAATGAAAACTACTTTAGAGAAAGTTTCTGGTTTAAAAATGGATGACTTTTTTTCGAGATATATTAATGGAACGGAGACGTTTGATTATAACACCCTTTTTGGTTATGCTAATTTAACAGTTGAAACAGTTGTAAATAAAGATCCTAGTTTAGGAATATCAGAAGCTAATAACAAGATTAGAAGAGTTTATAGAGGTTCTTCTGCTTATGCTGGAGGACTAAATGTAAATGATGAGTTATTGGCTATTGATGGCTTTAGAATTGATGGAAACATTAAAGACTTTATTGATGCTAAAAAAGTTGGTGATGAAATTTCATTACTAATTAGTAGAGATAACATTATCCAAACAATTAAATTCCCTTTATTAGAAAAAGGGAGTACCAACTACTTTATCATAAATGATTCTGAGAATAAAAATAGTGTTCACCAAAAATGGTTATCTCAAAAATGATTACTTCTCTAATTGTAGCTGTTGCTGAAAATAACGTAATTGGTAAAGACAACGATTTGATTTGGCGTTTACCAAAGGATATGAAGTTCTTTAAGGAAAGCACCTTAAATCATCATATAATTACTGGTCGAAAAAATTACATTTCTATTCCAAAAAAGTTTAGGCCACTACCCAATAGAACAAATATTGTGTTAACGCGTCAAACAGATTTTGAAGAAGAAGGCTGTGTTACTGCGCATTCTTTAGAAGAGGCGATTGCACATGCAAAAAACAATAATGAAACAGAACTATTTATTATTGGTGGAGGTCAAATTTATAAAGAAGCATTAGCAAAAGGGTTGATTGATAAAATGTATATTACACATGTTCAGCATCAATTTGATGGAGATACTTTCTTCCCTGAAATAAATAATGAAGCGTGGAAGAAGGTTTCTGAAATTGAAAACCCTGTTGATGAAAAACATCAATATCCCTTCTCGTTTTTAGTTTATGAAAAAATAAATTAACGCATTAAAACTCTAAGCACAATGTTAAGTATCAATCCAAAAGATTTAGAAATACCTCAATTACATCGTTACTTATTAGGAGCTATCGGTCCAAGACCAATTGCATTTGCCAGTACTATTGATGCTGATGGCATACCAAACCTTAGTCCGTTTAGTTTCTTTAATGTTTTTAGCGCCAACCCTCCTATCATGGTTTTTTCTCCTGCTCGAAGCGGAAGAACTGGAGCGACTAAAAATACCTTAGACAATGTTAAGAATGTAAAGGAAGTTGTAATTAATGTAGTGAACCACGATATTGTACAGCAAATGTCTTTAGCCAGTTCTCCTTATGAAGCTAGTATTGATGAATTTGTAAAAGCGGGTTTAACTCCTGTTGCTTCAGAATTAATTCAACCATTTAGAGTAAAAGAATCTCCTGTTCAGTTTGAATGTAGAGTGAATGAGATTATTGAGCTTGGACAAAACGGAGGTGCAGGAAACCTGGTTATTTGTGAAGTAGTAAAAATTCACATTAACGAAGACGTGCTTGATGCCAATGGAATGATTGATCAACATAAAATTGATTTGGTTAGTCGTATGGGTGGAAACTGGTATTGTAGAGCAGATAAAAACTCTATGTTCGAAATTCAAAAACCAATTACAACTATTGGAATTGGAGTAGATCAAATTCCAACAGAAATTAGAAACAGCACTATTTTAACTGGTAACGATTTAGGTTTACTAGGAAGTGTTGAGGCTATCCCTACTCAAGAAGAAGTTGCAGCGTTTGATGCTCTAAATGGAGAATCACATCAAATTTCAAAAGGATTATTAGCTAAAAATGAAGTATTAGAAGCCTGGAAAACCTTACTTAAATAAGTGAACTTCACTGAATAATAACAAAGCATTTAAACATATAAAAAGAGTTTTTGTCTCGAAAAATAAACCAACAAAAAAAGCCTCTCAAAATAAATTTCGAGAGGCTTTTGTTATACTTAAGTAGTTCGCTTTATTCTGCTAAAACAACAACTTTATTGTTATTTACTTCAACAACACCACCATTTACTGTAAAGGTCTTTTCAGTACCATTTTCTAAAATTTTAATTTCTCCCGCTTTAAGCGTAGAAACTATTGATGCATGATCGTTTAACAATCCAAAAGAACCATCAGAACCAGGCAAGCTAATTAACTCAACTTCTCCTTGGTAAAGGTCTTTTTCTGGTGTGATTATTTCTAATTGCATATTTTTCAGTTTTGGGTTTTAGTTTTTGGATTTTGGGTTTCAAATATTTGCCTAAACATCAACTCAATACCCAACACTTCTAACTCATAACCTAGTTTACTTCAGCTAACATTTTTTTACCTTTTTCAATCGCTTCATCAATGTTTCCGACTAAGTTGAACGCAGCTTCAGGATACTCATCAACCTCACCATCCATAATCATATTGAATCCTTTAATTGTATCTCCAATAGAAACTAAACATCCTTTTAATCCAGTAAATTGCTCAGCAACATGGAAAGGTTGAGATAAGAAACGTTGAACTCTTCTTGCTCTGTGAACAGTTTGCTTATCTTCTTCAGATAATTCATCCATACCCAAAATTGCAATAATATCTTGCAACTCTTTATAACGTTGTAACGTTTCTTTTACTTTTTGTGCCGTATCGTAATGTGCTACTCCAACAATCTCTGGAGTTAAAATTCTTGATGTAGAATCCAATGGATCCACAGCGGGATAAATTCCTAATTCAGCAATTTTACGAGAAAGTACAGTCGTTGCATCTAAGTGAGCAAACGTTGTTGCTGGTGCAGGATCTGTTAAATCATCTGCTGGTACATATACCGCTTGTACAGATGTAATAGAACCAGACTTAGTTGATGTAATTCTTTCTTGCATTGCTCCCATTTCAGAAGCTAATGTTGGTTGGTAACCTACTGCTGAAGGCATACGCCCTAACAATGCAGATACCTCTGAACCAGCTTGTGTAAATCTAAAGATATTATCAATAAAGAATAAGATATCTCTACCTTCACCATCACCTTCACCATCTCTAAAATACTCAGCTAATGTTAATCCAGATAAAGCAACTCTTGCTCTAGACCCTGGAGGCTCGTTCATTTGTCCGAAGACCAATGTTGCCATAGATCCAGTTAAACCTTCTTTATCTACTAGAGATAAATCCCATCCTCCTGCTTCCATAGATTTCTCGAATGCTTCACCGTATTTAATTACGCCAGACTCAATCATCTCTCTCAACAAATCATTCCCTTCTCTTGTTCTTTCTCCTACTCCTGCAAAAACAGATAAACCTGCGTGTCCTTTTGCAATGTTGTTAATTAACTCCATAATCAATACGGTTTTACCAACACCGGCTCCACCAAACAATCCAATCTTACCACCTTTAGAATAAGGTTCAATTAAATCAATTACTTTAATACCTGTAAAAAGTACTTCTGAAGATGTAGATAATTCCTCAAACTTAGGTGGATCTCTGTGTATTGGAAGTCCATTAGATTTATCAAGATTCTCTAAACCATCAATAGCATCACCTACAACGTTAAATAATCTACCTCTAATTTTTTCGCCAATCGGCATTGTAATAGGAGATCCTGTTGAAACAACAGCCATTCCTCTACTTAACCCATCACTTGCATCCATTGCAATTGCTCTTACAGTATCTTCACCTATGTGTTGTTGACACTCTAAGATTACTTTTTCACCGTTAGCTCTTGTAATTTCTAAAGAATCCAGAATGTTTGGAAGTGGTCCAGTTTCTGTATTGAAAATTACATCAATTACAGGTCCGATTATTTGTGTTATTTTTCCAGTATTAGTTGACATTATATTGTGCTTTTTTAATTAAACTTTTCTGTCTGTTTTTAGGCTGCAAAAATAGTATTAATTATCATTTCATAACAACTATTTTTGTATTATTTTTTTACTGATATTTGCACAATAGAAAAAAAATCCATTTTCAACAGTAATAAGATACAATTTAGTGAAGGTATACAACAGTCTTGAAGAATTTAGCACCAGCAATAAAACTGCTGTAACCACTGGCACTTTTGATGGTGTACATGCTGGTCATAAAGTAATTATTGAGCAGCTCAAAAGAGCTGCAGAAAAAATTGATGGAGAAAGTGTTATTCTTACTTTTTTTCCACATCCACGAATGGTTCTTTATCCAGATGATACTGATCTTCGCTTATTAAATACTATTAACGAGCGAATTTCTATGCTCAAAAAAACAGGAATTGATCATTTAATTATCCACCCCTTTTCTAAAGAATTTTCACGTTTAAGCTCCACTGAGTTTGTTAGAGATATTTTAGTTAATCAGTTAAATGTTTCCACTTTAGTAATTGGTTACGATCATCATTTTGGAAGAAACAGAGAGGGTTCTTTTAAACACTTAGAAGAACTCGCTCCTCTTTATAATTTTAAAGTGGAAGAAATTTCAGCACAAGAAATACAACAAGTCAACATTAGTTCAACCAAGGTAAGAAACGCCTTATTAAATGGTGAAATATACACAGCCAATCAATTTTTAGGATACAACTACGCTATAAAAGGTACCGTTGTTGATGGTGAAAAAACGGGAAGAAAAATTGGTTTCCCAACAGCAAACCTTAAAACTAATGAATGGTACAAGCTTATTCCTAGCAGTGGTGTTTATGCTGTTAAAGTTAAAGTTGAAAATACTACTTTTAATGGAATGTTAAACATTGGAAACCGACCAACACTCAAGAACAGCAATAAAGAAACTATTGAAGTAAATATCTTTAATTTTGATGAAGAAATTTATGGTCAAGAAATAGAAATAGAATTTTTCGAAAAAATTAGAAATGAACAAAAATTTGAAAATCTATCGGCATTAACCAATCAGCTTAAAATTGATAAAGAAAAAGTTGTACAAGTTTTTAATTAGTGTATTATTCGTTTTTTTTACGATTAATATAAAAGCACAAATAGTAAGTTTAGAATTTTTGGATACTACTCCCACCCTAAATTTAGAGGACGCCTTAAAGCAAGATCCTCTAAAAGTTTATAAGCTCAATTTAAAAAAACAAAAATTAACAGGACTTCCTGAAACCATATTTCAGTTTAAAAATTTACAAGTATTAAATCTTAAAAGCAATAAGTTAGAAACGTTTCCGAAAAATATAACTGCCTTTAAATATTTACAAGAATTAATTATTACTGCCAATAAAATAGAAATCGTGACAAAAGAGCTCGGTGAATTAATTTACTTAAAACGATTTGTTGCAGGATCAAATAAGATTATTTCTATTCCTTCAGAAATAAAGAATTTAAAAGAATTAACCTTTTTAGATCTTTGGGGTAACAACATAGGATCCCTCCCTTTAGAAATAGAAGAATTAAAAGACAACCTTAAAGAAATAGATATGCGCTTAATTATGATGAGTAAAGCTGAGCATAAAAAAATAGAAGTTCTACTTCCAAACACTAAAATTAGATTCTCGGAATCTTGCGATTGTGGGTTTTAATATTTGTTTATAATAATATGAGCTCAAAATTGCGTTAAACACTTTTTATACTTTATTTTTGACAGAAGTAAACTATTTACTATAGTTATTCGTCTTAATAAAACCAATGATTAGAAAAAAGCACATATTATTATTTATTGCCATCACATTAGCATCATTAAATATAAATGCTCAAGACAAACTACTTTTCTTAAATGGTAAAATATTAGAAGGGAAAATTCTAAAACAAACTGATTACGAATTTTCATTTCAAGATAAAAAAAATAAGCAATATCGTATTGATAAATACCGTGTTTTCAGCTTTACTAAAAACGCTGTAGAAAACATCATATATAAGTATGATACTTTAGCTGGCAACTTCTTAAAAGTAGATGATATGGAACTCTATGTTTATGGAGAACGAGATGCTTACCATACTTACAACAGCAATCTTGTAAATGCTTTTGGTCTAGCTTTTGGTGGAGCTACTGGATATTTTATGCATAAAGATCAAAGCTTTATTTACATAGCTGCGCCATTCATTTATACAACATTAACTCTCCCATTTGGAACTAGTATAAAACAACAGAACAAAATTAAAAACAAAGACTTCCTTAAAGAAGATGAATACCTTCGTGGATACGATAGGGTTGCCAGAAGTAAACGAACAACTAACGCTTTAAAAAGCAGTTTTTTTGGTATGGGTGCAGGCTTTTTAATTAGCGTTATCCTTAAAAATTAACTTTTGAAACTAGTCCTTTCAATTCTCAAATTTCTTGCTTTTTCTAATCTCTTTGTATCGTTTTGCGTTACTGCATTTACACACCTAACTTATATTATATACAGCCTTCCTAAAAACAATCAATTTGTAGTATTATTAATGGTTTTTAGCTTTACTTTCTTCACTTATAACGGACAAAGACTCTACCGTGTCAATCAAAAAATAATTGAAAAAAACAAATTAAGTGAACGCTTAAAATGGGTCATCAAAAACAGAATAGCTTTAACCATTTCATCTGCAATATTTGGACTAACAGGGTTCTTGTGCACATTATTTATAGACTCTTATTGCTTTCTGATTCTCATCCCTCTGGGCGGATTATCCTTTTTTTATGTCATTCCGCTTATCCCTATTTACAGAACAAGTCCATCATTAAGAGAGATACCCTACCTTAAAATAATTGTAATAGGAATTACTTGGTCAATAGCAATTGATTGGCTTCCAATGGTAGATAGCAGGTACACTGTTGGCATGGACACCTCAACGCTACTAATCAGCTTATTGCAAGTTTTTTTATATGTATTTGCTATTACCTTGCCTTTTGATGTAAGAGACATTAAATTTGATAAACTCACTCATCTTAAAACAATACCCCGCTTAATTGGAGTGAAAAATACTATTTTTTTTTCTCAGCTTCTTTTAATACTTTCTACAATCCTAATATACTTCTTACCAGTCGGATTGTATTTTTACCCATTAGTTTTAGGCCATATTATTACAATGATAATAATTGCCCTTACCAATGAAAAAAGGAACGAAATGTTTTATGCTGGATGGATTGAAGGATCTGTAATAATACTTTACAGTTGTGTGCTAATTACTGACCTATTCTTCTGATATGTTTGTCTTACTCTGCTCAACTTCTTTTTTTTCTCTCAGCTTTTTGTAAGTTCTAATAGCCAACATTAATAACACCCCAAACAAAACAATACCTATAACTCCCCACACCCAACTAATAGCACTTTTTAGGGTTACTAAAAATACAACTGCAAATAAAATGACCGTTGCCACCTCATTCCAAATTCTTAGTTTGAAGGAAGACAATTTTAGCTTCTCATTCATAAGCTGAGTAAACATTCGTTGACACATAAAATGATAAACATATAAGGCTACTACAAAAGTTAATTTAATGTGCATCCAAGGCTGAGAAATGTAATATGAAAAATTAGAAGAAAAGAGCCATGTTGCAAAAAAAGCTGTTAGAATAGCTGATGGCCATGTAATCCCATACCATAAACGCTTGCTCATCAATTTATACTGCTTCTGCAAAATTGCTTTAGCATTATCATCTTCATCATTGGCCTCAACAAAATAGATAAAAAGCCTAACGATATAAAATAAACCAGCAAACCAGGTTACAACAAAAATGATGTGTAATGCTTTAATGTAATCAAATTCCATATTGCGAAAGTAATAATCTTATACTAAAGATTATTACTTTTGTACACATGAGTATAAAAGGAGTATTATTAGTTAATTTAGGAACACCAGACAGCCCATCAGTAAAAGACGTACGCAAATATTTACGTGAATTTTTAATGGACAAATATGTAATTGACTTACCATATATAACTAGATGGTTTTTGGTTAATGTAATAATTGCAGTGTTTAGAGCTCCAAAATCGGCAGTAATTTATAAACAAGTATGGACAAAAGAAGGATCTCCTCTCAAAATTTATGGGCTAAAAGCACAAAAGCTACTTCAAAACAAATTAGGAGCTGATATACATGTAAGCTTTGCTATGCGTTACCAAAATCCAGCAATAAAAGTTGCTATTAAAGAACTTAAAAATAAAGGTATTGATGATTTAGTAGTTATCCCACTTTATCCTCAGTGGGCTTCTTCCTCTACAAAGTCAAGTATAGAAAAAGTAAAAGAAGAACTTAAAGCACACAACTACTCTCCGAAAGTAAGGTTTGTAGAAAATTTTGTCGAAAATGAAAAATTCATTGCTGCAATTGCAGAAAATGGTAATAAATACTGGACAACAGGAAAGTTTGATAAAATCTTATTTAGTTACCATGGTGTTCCTGAAAGACATGTAATAAAAGATTGTGCTAGTAATTACGGAAGTGACAATTGTAAGCTAGATGAAAATTGTTGTGCTACCTATTCTGATAAAAATAGACTTTGTTACAGAGCTCAATGTTATGAAACCTCTAGACTGGTGGGCAAAGCAATGAACCTGAAAGACGATGACTATGTTGTTGCTTTCCAATCGAGATTAGAGACCAGAGCTCGTGATCCATGGTTAAAACCATATTCTGATGTTTTTGCAGCAGAATCTCCAAAAAAAGGGATTAAAAATATTCTTGCTTTTTCTCCTTCATTTATTTCTGATTGCCTAGAAACGACAATTGAAGTTGGAGATGAATTTAAAGAAATATTTGAAGAAAACGGAGGGGATTCATGGCAACTTGTTGAGAGTTTAAACGAAAGTCCTTTATGGATTGAAGCACTAGAACAGTTATCATTAAACGATGATTAGTGTTTTTTATGCTCTCAAAAATATTACTTTTTTTACTAGACCCACTCATTTGGATATTCATACTATTGTTGCTGACTAGCCTTGCAAAAAAACCTATCAAAAAGAAAAGAATATTATGGTCTACCGTTTTTGTATTCTATTTTTTTTCGAATGCATTTATTACGGATGAGTTTTTAAGAGCTTACGAAGAACGAAACAAAACCTATTCTGAATTAACTGAGAAATATGATGTTGCCATAGTTTTAGGAGGTTTTTCGAGTTACGATGTACCTCAAGAACAAGTACAGTTCCATTCCGCTACAGATCGTTTAATGGCAGGAATAAAACTTTACAAAACCGGAAGAGCTAAAAAGCTAATGATTGTTAGTGGCTCTGGTCAAATAATTAATCCTAATGAAAAGGAGTCTCTATTTATTAGAGACTACCTCTTAAGTATAGGCATTCCTAATAGGAATTTAATTATTGAATCTGAATCTAAAAACACGAGAGAAAATGCTGTATTTGCCACCAAAATATTAACTGAAAGATATACCAACGGGAAGTATATTTTAGTTACCTCAGCAACGCACATGCCTCGAGCAAAACGATGTTTTCAGAAAACAAAATTAGTAGTAACTCCATTTAGTGTAGATCATCAGGCTGGACCTCGAAAATATATTTTTGATCAACTCTTTATTCCAGACTTAGATAGTTTAAGAAAATGGAAAGTTTTGATTAAAGAGTGGACAGGTTTTATCGTATACAAACTAAAAGGGTTTATTTAAATTGTTAAATTTGAGCTAAACGTGTAATGCAGATAAAGTGCATATTGAACTTTATCTGGTTATTAGGCACTATTTTAAATGAAAAATATTACTAAAATATATTTTTTTGGGATGATAATCTTATCCATACTTTTGTGTAATCAAAATAATTTTAAATAAATGAAACAAAATGGTATTTGGATGAATATGAGTTCAAGAATTGATATCATGTTTGGACCAATACACCTACCAACATTAATTTTAATAATATTTATTGGATTAGTTTTAATAAAATTATTTAGACTTAATATTTTAAAAAGAAAAAACGGTGCCTAACAATATATATAGTTTATGTCAGTTTAAGTGCTAAATATCAACTTTTTAACAATAAATAAATGCAGTGTATATTGAAATATTTAGCTTCAAAAACCGCCACAAAACAATATACTGAACTTTAACAGATGAAAAATGTTCGAACACAACTTTCAATGTCCTTATTGTTGGACAGAAATATCCATGTTACTAGACCCTTCAATATCCCATCAAGTTTACATTGAAGATTGTGAAGTCTGCTGCAATCCAATTGAAATAAGCGTTGGGTTCGATAATAATGAACTTTCCAGTTTCACTCTAATAAGTATAGAACAATGAACAACTTCGAAGCTCTGCTCCGAAGTTGCTCTTGATAAGACTTATTTCAACGTATACCTAACTCCAAAAAAGCCTCTAATCCCTTGAAAGGTAGTATAAACATAAGAAGGATCAAATGTGTAACCATTGGGGTTGTCTGGTGAATCTACATTTTTATCAAACGGATCATTCGCTCTCAAAATAGAGTTACTAGGTGGTGTAAAGTTTAAAAGGTTTTTTACCCCACCATAAATTTCCCAGTTCTTTTTAAATGTTTTAGTCAATTGTATATTCTGTATACTATACCAATCAGAGTATTCTGCTCTAACATCATTTTCAACCAATGGCAATTTCATTGGTCCATATAGGTTACCACTATAATCAATCTTAATTTTTGGTTTATCAAAACTGTAAGACACACTATAAGTTCCTGAAACATTTTCTGTTAGTAATTGTTTTTCTCTTCTCAAATTTCCGTTCTCATCATTATTCATTTCGTAAACATCAATAAACGTAGCCCCTACTTTAATGTTTAAAGGGATAGAAAAATTTACCCCAAAATCAAAACTTACACCCTGAGAAACAGCATGTCCATCAATATTTTCATAAATAATTTGTTGAGCATTTGTTTCGTAATCGGGGGTAATTTTATTAGTAAAATAAGTATAAAAAACACTTGCATCAAAATTGATAAACCCAAAATTTGTGTTGATAAATCGCTGATAGTTAAAGTTGGCGTTATAAGATGTTTCAGGATCTAACCTACCATTTATTACAACCTCTCTAGCTCCTGTTGTTGCTGCATGATCTTCTGTAAACAAATTAACCACTCTATATCCTGTTCCAGTACTTAGTCGAATAGTATTGTTGTCATCTGGAGACCATTTATAATTAAAGCGAGGTGTAAAAATACTTCCATGTCTTGAGTCGTAGTCGTAACGAGCACCTAGTAACACTTTATTTTTTTCATTTATAGAAATTGCATCTTGCACAAAAAACCCAGGTAAACTAGCATTATCTGGAGCATTTAGCGGATTTAGTGTATCAGCAGTTTGAGTAGCGACTGTATTATCATCGTAATAATTAAAACGAAGAGCTGTACCTACTAAAATATCATGCACATCTAATTTTTTATCCCAATACAACTGGCTAAATGCTATTTTCTGATTAGCAATATAAGGCACATTACCATAAACCGAATTTTGATCGTGATTAGAATAAGAAAAACTCATCATTATTTTTTCTTTAACTGGTAATTGATATTTTCCTATCAACTCATATCTGCTGGTATAAATAGATTCACCATAAATACTGTCACCACCTCTAAACTCAGGAGTCCATTCCATTTCTCCACCCCATCTATCTTCATAAATATATCTTAATGCCAAAGAAAACTCTCTACCTTCTTTTCGCTTAATACTCCACTTGTTAAAAACTGAAATTCTGTCTTGTAAAGTTAAATCTGTAAAATTGTCTCCATTGTTATCTATTGGATTTGAATAATTAAAATAACTAACCCCTAATGAAGAAGTAATCTTTTTGGAAGGCTTAAACATTATTCCTAAATCTGTATTAATCTCTCCCCAACTTGTTCCAAAAACGTCAATACTTAGCTTAGGAGTTTCTTCTGGAGCTTTAGTAATTACATTAATTAAACCACCAACAGCCTCAGAGCCAAACAAAGTAGATGCAGGTCCTTTTACTACTTCCATCTGTCCAATCATGCTATTCGGAATTCCGTTTAATCCATACACTGTAGAAAGTCCACCAACAATTGGCATCCCGTCAATCGTAATCATTGTGTAAGCACCTTCCATACCATTAATGTGAACATCTCCAGTATTACAAACACTACAATTTATTTGAGGACGAACACCATTAACAATCTGTAAAGCTTCAAACAAAGCCGGAGTTGGATTTTTTCTAAAATAAGCTGGCTTATATACTTTAATTGGTACTGCAGACTCCATAATAGAGATCTCTTTTAGAGTTCCCGTAACCACAAACTCATCCAATTGAGACGATGTTTTTTCCATGACAAGATTAATATTGGTCGTTTCTCCTTCCTTCACCGAAATTGATCTTTTTAAATTTTTAAAACCGACACTAGAAATCTGTAAAGTATATTTTCCTAAAGGAATATCACTTATAGAATATTTTCCATCTATATCTGTTGCCACTCCAAAAGAAGTACCAACTAAACCAACACTAGCAAATGGAACAGGTTCTTTACCATTCTTAACAATTCCTTTAACAATTCCGTTTTGACCATAAATAAACAATGGTAAAAACAAAGATAATAAGACAATATTTTTCATAAATTATAATTTTTAGGCAAATCTAAATATAATTTTTACATTAATCTAAAAATAAATTAAAATATATCAATTTTATTTTTTTAACTTTGTTTAAAATTAATTAGAATGAACTCATTTACAGAGGAAAATTATTTAAAAGCTATATTTAAGTTAAGCCGCAAAATTTCTGAAGGAGTTGCTACAAACTCAATTGCTGAAGCACTCAACACTAAAGCCTCTTCGGTTACGGATATGATTAAAAAATTATCCGATAAAAAACTAGTAAACTACAAGAAATATCAAGGTGTTAGCCTTACTAAAGAAGGAAAAAAAATTGCTGTATCTATTATTCGAAACCATCGCTTATGGGAAGTTTTTTTAGTAGATAAACTAAACTTTAAGTGGGACGAAGTACATGATTTTGCTGAAGATTTAGAACATATAAAGTCAGAAAAACTAACAGATCAATTGGATGCATTTTTAGAGTTTCCAAAATACGACCCACATGGAGATCCAATTCCTGATAGAGATGGAAATATAACTAGGCATCAGGATATTACACTCGCTGACTTAAAAATAAAGGAGCAAGGTGTTGTTGTTGGGGTTAAAGAGCATTCTAAAAGCTATTTAAACTATTTAGAAAGTATAAATCTTGTTTTAGGTACCAAAATAATAGTAACTGAAATTATCGATTTTGATAAATCTATGAGTATTACTGTTAATGAAACTGAGACAGCAAACATATCTTATCAAGCGAGTAAAAATTTAATTATTAAAAAATCTAAATAGAGATGCATAAATACACTTTTCAGATACTATTAACTCTATCTATAATTTCAACTCTTTTTTCATGCGAATCGGAGCAAACTAATGCGGCTTTACATAAAAAATTAAATATTGTTGCAACTACAGGAATGATAGGAGATGCGGTTAAAAACATCGTTAAAGACAGCGCTGAAGTAATATCCCTAATGGGTCCTGGAGTTGATCCTCACCTTTACAAAGTAACTCAAAGTGATATCAAAAAATTAAGGAATGCTGATGTAATCATTTACAACGGATTGCATTTAGAAGGGAAAATGGGAGAAGTCTTAAAGCAAATGAGCGAAAGAAAACCCGTTATTGCCATTAGCGAAGCGTTAACAAAAAAACAATTAAGAGCTACCAGTGAGTTTCAAGGAAATTACGATCCTCATATCTGGTTTAGCGTTCAACTGTGGTTAGATGTAGTTCAATTTATCGGTAAAAACCTTTCTGATATTGATAAAGTCCATGCCTCATTTTATAAAGAAAATACAACACAACATGTTGATGAATTAACTGATTTACATTCTTGGACAAAAGAACAAATTAAAATGATATCAGAACAACAACGTGTATTAATTACCGCTCATGATGCTTTTGGTTATTTCGGAAGAGCGTACGATATGAAAGTTAAAGGATTACAAGGGCTTTCTACCGCAGCAGAGTACGGACTGAAAGACGTTACCAATCTTGTTGATTATATTAGTGAAAATAAAATTAAAGCTGTTTTTGTGGAAAGTTCTGTGTCAGACAGATCTATAAAAGCAGTAATGGAAGGTTGTAAAAACAAGAAACATAATGTGGTAATTGGCGGAACACTATATTCTGATGCTATGGGAGAAGCGAACACTCCTGAAGGAACTTATATTGGAATGGTCAAATACAATGTAACAACCATTGTTAAGGCTCTTAAATAATTTACTATGAACATCCAAACTGAAAATCCCGTTTTAGAAATACACGATCTTACCGTAAGTTACGATAAAAAACCTGTGCTTTGGAATATCGATTTTACTATACCTTACGGAAATTTAGTAGGAATTATTGGCCCTAATGGTGCTGGAAAATCTACTTTAATAAAAGCGATTATGGACCTTGTTCCTACTGGTAGTGGTTATGTAAAACTATACAACGACAAGTTAGAAAATGTACGACATAAAATCAGCTATGTTCCTCAACGAGAATCTGTTGATTGGGATTTCCCAGCAAGTGTTTTAGATGTTGTTTTAATGGGTCGATATGGTAAAAAAGGATTACTAAAAAGATTATCTAAAAAGGATAAAGAAGTAGCTTATGATTGCTTAAAAAGAGTAAATATGCTCGATTTTGCCAATAGACAAATTTCTCAGCTTTCTGGCGGACAACAACAAAGAACATTTTTAGCAAGAGCATTGGCTCAAGAGGCAGACCTTTATTTAATGGATGAACCTTTTGCTGGTGTTGATGCTGCTACAGAAAGATCGATAGTTGATCTTTTACTAAAAATGAGAAAAGAAGGTAAAACAATTATTGTTGTTCATCACGATTTACAATCTGCCATCGATTATTTCGATTGGACACTTTTACTCAACACACGATTGGTTGCATCTGGACCTACAGAAGAAGTTTTTACAACTGAATTATTGCAAGAAACTTATGGCGGAAAGTTGACTTTACTTTCTAAAATTGGTGACTTAATGAAAGAGAAACAATTCCCATCTCGTGAGAATAAATAATGTGGTTAATTGATCAAATATTAGAGTTCTTTTCTTTTCAAGATGTTAACATACGTTATGTAGCTCTTGGAACAGTATTACTTGGCGCTAGTTCGGCAATAGTTGGCTGTTTTACATTCTTAAGAAAAAAAGCATTGGTTGGTGATACTATTGCTCACTCTATTCTTCCTGGAATATGTTTAAGCTTTATCATTTTTAAAACAAAAGATCCTTTAATGTTATTGCTCGGAGCAATGGTTTCTGGTTGGATCTCTGTTTATTTGGTCGATTATATTTCTGCTAAATCTAAGATAAAACCAGATACCGCAATTGGATTGGTCCTATCCGTATTTTTTGGAGTTGGAGTTCTCTTACTCACCTTCATTCAACATTCAGGTAATGCTGCACAAGCTGGTTTAGATAAATTCTTATTCGGAAAAGCAGCTTCGTTAGTACAAGATGATGTAATCACCTTTGGTATTGTAAGTATTTTGTTAATCGGAACAATCATCTTGTTTTTCAAACAGTTTTCTCTAATCTCTTTTGATGTCAATTTTGCTAAAACCATTGGTCTACCAGTTAGAATGTTTGAAGTATTACTTTCAACTTTAACCGTTTTAGCTGTTGCAATTGGTATTCAAACTGTTGGTGTTGTGTTGATGGCAGCTATGCTAATTACACCTGCCGCTGCTGCACGGTTTTGGACCGATAAATTAAAAGTAATGATTGTTATTGCTTCAGTAATTGGAGCTTTTTCAGGATTGTTTGGTGCATTTATTTCTTACACTGCTCCTTCGATGCCAACTGGACCTTGGATAGTGGTTGTTCTCTCTTTTATTGCAATAGGTTCTTTATTAGTAGCTCCAAAAAATGGTGCGATATCAAAAATGAGGAAACAACAAAAAAACAGACGAAAAATACTGCAAGATAACATTCTTAAACTTTTGTATAAATTAGGCGAAAAAGAAAATGATTATTTCAAAAACCGTTCAATGATCAAGTTAAAAAATCACAGAGAAATACCTAAGAACAAATTCATAAGAGGATTAAAAATCTTAAAAAAGAAAAACCAAGTAGCACACGTTAATGACCAATGGGTTTTGACTGAAGAGGGCAAACAAGCAGGAATGAGAATCGTAAGGATTCATAGATTATGGGAACTTTATTTGACCACTTATTTGAGAATTGCACCTGATCATGTACATGAAGATGCAGAGACGATCGAACACATTATTACACCTGAAATGGAATTGAAATTAGCGCATTTATTAGATTTTCCGGATAAAGATCCACATCATACTGAAATACCTTATAAAAAAGATGATAATGAGTGATTTTTGGATCATATTAACTGGCTGTTTGGCTGCAGTTTCCTGTGGATTACTTGGATGTTTCCTTATTCTCAGAAAAATGGCAATGATTGGCGATGCCATTTCTCATGCTGTTTTGCCAGGAATTGTAATTGCCTTTTTATTTTCTGGTTCTTTAGATTCAGTTCCAATGTTAATTGGAGCATCCGCTTTCGGGCTTTTGACTACCTATCTAATTGAATTATTCAACAAAAAAGGGGGGCTACAAAAAGATGCTTCTATCGGAATAACTTTCACTTGGCTCTTTGCTGTTGGCGTAATTTTAATTTCTCTATACGCAGATAATGTGCACATCGATCAGGATTGCGTATTATTTGGAGAAATAGCTTATGTTGCTCTTGAACCCTTAACTTCTTTTCTCCCTGGAATAAGTGCTCCGAATACTGTTTGGATATTAGCCATTGTGATGATTTTGATTATTGCCATGATCGTTTTTGGTTATAAAGGCTTATTCCTAACAACATTTGACCCCTCTTTTGCAGCCACCATAGGTGTCTCTACAGTTGTTTGGCACTATTTATTGATGAGTGCAGTTTCAATAACTACAGTTGTTTCCTTTGAATCAGTGGGTGCTATTCTGGTAGTTGCCTTATTAATTGCTCCAGCAGCAACAGCCTATTTGATTACTGACCAACTACCAAAAATGTTAATAATTGCTGCTTTAACTGGAATTATTGCTTCAATAGGTGGTTATTACTTGGCCGTCTGGCTAGATGCTTCTGTAGCAGCAGCTATTGCAACAGTTCTTGGAATTGAATTCACATTGGTATTCCTTTTTGCTCCAAAAAATGGGATCATTATTAAAAAAATGAAATAATCAGAAATTAAGAAATCTTCATTCAGATTTCTTAATTTTGATTTGTGAGTAATCAAATCAACATAAAAAACAAAAAAGCTAGATTCGAATACGAATTTTTAGAGAAGTTTACTGCTGGTTTACAACTTTATGGAACTGAAATAAAATCCATAAGAGCTGGCAAAGCAAGTATTGTAGAAGGTTATTGCTATGTTTACAATGGTGAAGTGTTTATTAAAAACATGTACATAGCTGAGTATGAACAAGCTTCTTACAACAACCACGAACCCCGAAGAGACAGAAAGCTCTTGTTGAATAGAAACGAAATAGATAAACTAATCAAAAAGAAAAAAGATGTTGGTCTAACTATTGTTCCGATAAGTCTATTTCTTAACGGAAAAGGTTATGCAAAACTAGATATTGCATTGGCTAAAGGTAAAAAGATACATGACAAACGACACGATCTTAAAACCAAAGATGACAAGCGTAGTATGGATAGAGCTATGAAGGTTTAACCCTTTTCCACATTTCAATTATTTCCTAAAAACAATTCAAAAAAAATCAATTATTCAATTTAAATAATTGATTTTTTTATATCTTATTGTGAGATGCTTTTGCTTGCTCTTCTATAATTACTCTAACACTACTATCTTTTCCGTATAGTATGCATTATCATCAACCATTAACTCCATAAAGTAAATTCCTGGTCTAATTGAGTGTTGAGCCAAATTAACAATCAATTTGTTGGTTCCTTTATTGCTGAAATTTTGGTACACTACACCAATATTTTTCCCTAAGACATCTTTAAGGTTAACTTTCAAATCACCTGAAATACTACTGTTATAATCAATTACTAAATGATGCTTTGTTGGATTAGGAAAAACAACAACGTTATTCATTTTTAGCTGTTCTTTTAAATTTACAGGAGTATAAAAATCATCTTGGTATTCTATTTGAGTAACAATCCCGAAGTTAGAAACCATCTTTAATATTGGAATTCCTGAACCAGCAGCCAACCACTTATATTCTATTTCTTCTGGTCGTGGTATAGTTTGTCCCAAACCTAAAAGATCAATATAAACAGTATCAATTTTATTCAAAACAGATTTAACTCTTAGCGCATTGTAAGTTCCATTTGGCAATACTAAAGAACCCCATCCATCAACAGTAGTAATTCGCTCCATATCTTGTCCATAATGACCTAGAGCAGGAACAGTTATGTCAAACGCTGAAATAGAGGTTGTACTAGTTGTATTATTCGTGTAATTTAATGGAAATGCATATTCTTTATCTATAGGTGTGTTTTTTACAGAAGCAGGAAGACCATTAATGTTCGCTCCAAAACCTACGTTATCATATGCTGAAGCTGAATTTTTAATATAATTAAACACCTCAGTTAACGATACTGTAGCTGGCACTATAATTTCAAACCCTCTTTTGGCATAACTCGAATTATAACTAGGTGAAAAAGGATTGTTAAAAAACACTTGATATAGAAATGGCGTTGAACCAACATTAAAGAAAGTATCTACTCGCTGAGAATCTGGTACTAATATTGAAAAATCCCATGTGAAATTCGCTCCAGTCAAAACTGGATCTAATCCCTGACCATTTAGAGTCGTACTTAGCCTAAATGTATCACTAGCATTTGGCATATCTGAACTTGTAATGGTTATTTGCCCAAAAGAATAAACAGTTGCAATGCTCAACGTTAAAAATGTAATCAGTTTTTTCATAGCTTATTTTTTGATAAAAATAGCTATTAAAACCGACTTTACAACCTGTAAAAAAAAGGTAGTTATCTATATATTAAAGATATATAATATGGGAAACTCTATCTAAATGGATTAAATGTTGACTACAATAAAAGCCTAACTATTGATAGTTAGGCTTTTATAATGTGGAGTCGGAGGGACTCGAACCCTCGTCCAAACAAGGAAGCGACAAGCTTTCTACGTGTGTAGTTTTTAATTAATTGTTAGGCTTAATACAGGCTAAAAACAGCCAATAAAAAGCTTAGTCTTCTAGTGTTTCACCGATAAATCGAAGCAATTTACCTAGCTAGTTCAAAATTATGAATCTCTAAACCAACAGTTAATAAACAGAACTGTTGAGAGAATAATGGTCCTTCCGCCTAGCGGTAGGATAAAGATAATCAGACTTAGTCTGGATTATGCAGCCATTGCGTAGTTATTTTCGCCTATTAGCGATTTGTGAACTGAGATTAACGAGCAAACTCACAACGCTCGACACGCTTACAGGCCAAATTCATCTTGCTGTCAAAACCAAAAACGACCCCATTATTTACAAAGAACTACATCTTAAGTGCAAAGATAACACATTATTAAGCTCAAATTTCTATTTTTACAGAAAATAGAATGATTATGAAAATAGGCATCATAAAAGAAGGAAAAACTCCACCAGATGAGAGAGTTCCATTATCTCCAGAACAGTGCAAAGAAATCAAAGACAACTATTTTAATATCAACTTAGTTGTTCAAAAAAGTAATATCAGAAGATTTAAAGACGAAGCCTATGCTAATTGTGGTATAGAGTTAGTTGATTCTATAGATGATTGCGATGTACTAATTGGAGTTAAAGAAGTACCTGTTGATCAATTGATTGCCAATAAACAATATTTCTATTTTTCGCATACAACAAAAAAACAGCCTTATAATAGATTGCTACTAAAAACAATGTTGGATAAAAACATTACAATGGTAGATTATGAAGGATTAACAAACGAAAGAGGAACTCGATTAATAGGTTTTGGAAAATATGCAGGAATTGTTGGAGCTTACAACTCTTTTTATGCACTAGGAAAAAGAACTGGAGCCTTCGATTTAAAAAGAGCTTACCAATGTGAGGATAGAGCTGAAATGGAAGCTGAAATAAGTAAAATTAAACTCCCAAATAACTATAAAATAGTTACCACTGGTGACGGTAGAGTTGCTTCTGGAATTTATGAAATCTTAAATAAGATTGGAATCAAACAAATTTCTTCATCAGACTTCTTATTAAACAATTTTAATGAACCTGTATTTACTCAAGCTATTGTAACTGATTACTACAAAAAGTCTGACGGATCGGATTACACAAAATCTGATATTTACAACAATCCTCAAGATTTTGAAAGAGATTTTATGAAATTTGCTAAAGTTTCAGACATGTATATCTCTGGTCATTTTTGGGATAGTAATGCGCCATATATTTACACAAGAGAAGATGCTAAATCTGATGATTTTAACATTAAAGTAGTTGGTGATATTAGTTGTGATATCGGAACTGCTGTTGCCAGTACAATTCGCCCGACAACTATTGCAGATCCATTATATGGTTACAACGCACAAACTGAAACTGAAATTGATTTTAATGCAGACAATGCTATTACAGTAATGGTAGTAGATAATTTACCTTGCGAATTACCTAAAGATGCTTCAGCTGATTTTGGTAGAGAGTTTATTGATAAAATATTACCGCATTTAATTGATGATAAAGAAAATGTAATTGGAAGAGCTACAATTTGTACGAATGGAGACTTAACTCCTAATCACGAATTTTTAAGAGCTTACGTAAACGGAGAAGTTATTGCCTAAGAATCTTATTCTTCCGAACCTTTTGCTTTATTAAACAGTATAAATATTCTGCTTTAATAATTTCTTTACCACTTTGGCTCGTCTCCATTGGAATACGCTGCAAATGATTGTTTGCAGAATCCTGCTTAATTCCTGCACAACCAAAAGTCAGGTCAGTAAATTCAGTAATCCTATTAAACAGTTGTTGAGGAACACCATCATCTGTAAACGGAAAAGAAAACACGCTATACGCTAAATTAAATTGTGATTTAATAGTTGCTAAACTCTCTTGAGTTTGAGCAAGTTGCTCAGCGAAGTCTAATTCCTTATACAAAGGATGATCCTTACTATGTGCACCAAAAGTAAACCCCTCTCCTATTAATTCTTTGATTTGTTCTGATGTTAAATAAGGTTGATATTTTTTTAGATACGCATCAAAATCAACCTTATGTTCATTTGCCAATCCATCTAAAATAAATGTATCCGCATATTTTAAATTAAGCAGCTCATCATTTTGTAGTTCATCAAAAAGAATACTTGCTTTAAATCTGTAAAACAATGCTGCATTATCGATAAAATCAGCGTTCAAGAAAACGGTAGCATGCACTCCTCTTTCTTTCAAAAGTGGAGCAATAACCGTGTAAAATTCCTTTAAACCATCATCAAAAGTAATATGGAAACAATTTTCGGTTATAGCTTTCCCCGATTTATTCAGAGTTATTAATTCGTGTAAAGAAATAGATTTATAATGTTTCAACAAAAAATCTAAGTCCTCCTTAAATCGCTCAATAGTTCTAGCCGTATAAAGATGTTGCACATGTTTTGGTGTTTCATCGGATACAAGATGATAAAATGGCAATATTAAACGCTGCTCCGTTTTACGCACCAACCCTTTTAAATTAAAGAAAGTTGAGCCCAAATTAGCCATATTTTTAATCCTTTTTTTGATCATATCTTCTTCAAAAATAGCTTTAAATATTAAAAATTGCAGAAAACTATTTTTATTTTATAATTTCGCAACTTGCAGTTGATGCAATCATTGATTTAGTTTCATAACTTTACGCCACTTTTGGACTGATTAAATCAAAATTTAGGAATAAGGTTTTTCTTTAAACCTTAAACATTGAACTTAAAATTATGAGAGAAATTCAATTTAGAGAAGCTTTAAACGAAGCAATGTGTGAAGAAATGAGAAAGGATGATACTATTATCCTTTTAGGTGAAGAAGTTGCTGAATATAATGGTGCTTACAAAGTAAGTAAAGGCATGTTAGATGAGTTTAGTGAAAAAAGAGTCATCGATACTCCTATTGCTGAAAACGGATTTTCAGGAATTGCTGTTGGTGCTGCCATGAATGGTTTGCGTCCGATAGTAGAATATATGACATGGAACTTTTCTTTAGTTTCTATTGATCAAATCGTTAACAATGCTGCTAAGATGTACAACATGTCTGGTGGTCAATTAAACATACCTATCGTATTTAGAGGTGGTACTGGTGCTGCTGGACAATTAGGAGCAACACACTCGCAAGATTTTTCTAACTGGTACGCAAACTGTCCAGGTTTAAAGGTTGTACAACCTTCAAATCCTAAAGATGCAAAAGGTTTATTAAAAGCTGCTATTAGAGATAACGATCCTGTTTTATTTATGGAATCTGAGCAAATGTATGGCGACAAAGGTGAAGTGCCTGAAGGGGAATACATTATACCTATTGGTGTTGCAGATGTTATAAAACAAGGAACAGATGTTACCATTGTAAGTTTTGGTAAAATGATGAAAATTGTTAATGCTGCTGCTATTGAATTAGCAAAAGAAGGAATTAATGCAGAGGTAATCGACTTAAGAAGTTTACGTCCTATTGATTATGATACAATCATTAACTCTGTAAAGAAAACAAACCGAATGGTTTTTGTTGAAGAATCATGGCCATTAGGATCTTTCTCAACAGAATTAACTTTTAAAGTACAACAAAATGCTTTTGATTACTTAGATGCACCAGTTGCTAGAGTAACCGGAGCTGATGTTCCTATGAGTTTTTCAGTTCCCTTAATTGAAGCTTACATGCCAAATGTAGATAAAGTGATTAAAGCAACTAAACAAGTAATGTACAGATAGAATACAAATTCAATACTATAATTAAAAGCCAAAATGTATCATGCATTTTGGCTTTTTTGTATCCTTCTAAAAGAAAAAAACGGTGCCTTTGCTACGCACCGATAATGCAGACATAGTATATTACTCTAAAAAAATCTATTCACTCACGAGAATGAAGGTCCAAACACAAAAATATCGCTCTCATTAAATACTAACGAATAAACTAAACGTAAACTCCATTATTAATAATCCTGACTTCAAACACTCATTTTTCAACGACCATCAGTCATATTATTAGGCGTTCAGCATTTAATTCCCTACTTTTGCCGACTTTAATTAAACTTTTAAAAATTAATAAATAACTATATATGGAATCAATGATGATTTATATGCCGATAGTAATGGCAATTTTAGGCCTTATCTACATGGTAATTAAAAAAGGCTGGGTATTAAAACAAGACGCAGGTGATGGTAAAATGAAAGAAATTTCTGACCACATTTACGAAGGAGCTTTAGCTTTTTTAAAAGCTGAATACAGATTGCTTGCAATGTTCGTAGTTGGAGCAAGTATTGTTTTGGCTGGTGTTGCTTTCTATATGGATAGTACTTACTTAATTGTAGTAGCGTTTATTATTGGAGCTATTTTTTCTGCATTTGCAGGAAACATGGGGATGAAAATCGCAACCAAAACAAATGTTAGAACAACACAAGCTGCAAAAACTAGTTTACCAAATGCATTAAAAGTTTCTTTTGGTGGTGGTACTGTTATGGGACTTGGAGTTGCTGGTTTAGCTGTTTTAGGTTTAACTCTTTTCTTTATTGTATTCTTCCAATTATTTATGGGTGGTCAATGGACTAACACTGGAGATATGACTGTTGTTTTAGAAGCACTAGCTGGTTTCTCTTTAGGAGCTGAATCTATTGCATTATTTGCAAGAGTTGGTGGTGGTATTTATACTAAAGCTGCTGATGTTGGTGCTGATTTAGCTGGTAAAGTACAAGCTGATATCCCTGAGGATGATCCAAGAAACCCAGCAACTATTGCTGATAATGTTGGTGATAACGTTGGTGATGTTGCAGGTATGGGTGCTGATTTATTTGGTTCTTATGTAGCAACAGTTTTAGCTGCTATGGTTTTAGGTAATTATGTTATCGAAGATATGGGTGGAGCAATTCAAGATGCTTTTGGCGGAATAGGACCTATCTTATTACCAATGTCAATTGCTGGTGTAGGAATCATCATTTCTCTTATCGGAACCTTATTGGTTAAAATTTCATCTAATGATGCAAAAGAAGCTGACGTACAAAAAGCATTAAACATCGGAAACTGGGCATCAATCTTAATGGTTGCTGCTGCATGTTATGGTTTAGTAACTTGGATGTTACCAGAAACAATGCAAATGAGCTTCTTTGGAGAAGGTATTCAGGACATTTCTTCAATGAGAGTATTTTATGCTTGTTTAGTTGGTTTAGTTGTTGGTGCTGGAATTTCAGCATTTACTGAATACTACACAGGATTAGGTTCTAAACCAATCTTAAAAATTGTACAACAATCATCTACTGGAGCAGGAACAAACATTATTGCTGGTTTAGCTACTGGAATGATTTCTACTTTCTCTTCTGTATTATTATTTGCTGCTGCAATATGGTCATCATATGCTTTAGCTGGATTTTACGGAGTTGCTTTAGCTGCTTCTGCAATGATGGCAACAACAGCTATGCAATTAGCAATTGATGCTTTTGGACCAATTGCTGATAATGCTGGTGGTATTGCTGAAATGAGTGAACAAGACCCTATCGTTAGAGAAAGAACTGATATTTTAGATGCTGTTGGTAATACAACTGCAGCAACTGGTAAAGGTTTTGCTATTGCATCTGCGGCATTAACTTCTTTAGCTTTATTTGCTGCTTATGTAACATTTACTGGTATTGATGGAATTAACATCTTTAAAGCTCCAGTATTAGCAATGTTATTTGTTGGTGGTATGGTTCCCGTAGTATTTTCTGCATTAGCAATGAATGCTGTTGGTAAAGCTGCAATGGAAATGGTAAACGAAGTTGTAAGACAGTTTAAAGAAATTCCAGGAATTATGGAAGGAACTGGAAAACCAGAATATGATAAATGTGTTGACATTTCTACAAAGGCATCGTTAAAAGAAATGATGTTACCAGGAATCTTAACTATCGGTTTTCCAATAGCTGTTGTATTAGTTGGTAAACTTTTTTACATGGACAACAACATGTTGGTTGCTGAAATGTTAGGTGGTTATATGGCCGGTGTTACTGTAAGTGGTGTACTTTGGGCAATCTTTCAAAACAACGCTGGTGGTGCATGGGATAATGCTAAAAAATCTTTCGAGGCAGGTGTCGAAATTAATGGTGTAATGACTTACAAAGGTTCTGAAGCGCATAAAGCTGCAGTAACTGGAGATACAGTTGGCGATCCATTTAAAGATACTTCTGGACCTTCAATGAACATCTTAATTAAATTAACGTGTTTAATTGGTTTAGTTATCGCTCCTATTTTAGGAAACCATGTTTCTATAGATGCTCATGTTTCAGAATCAACTGTAAATACTGAAGAAGTAATTACAGAAGATGTTGTTACTTCAGTAGAGACTTCAAATCTTATTCAATGGACAGGAAGAAAAGTTGGCGGTACCCATATGGGAACATTAGCTATTTCAGAATCTACAGTTAAAGTAGAAGAAGAAAATGTTACTGGTCAATTAACTATTGATATGAACTCTATTGCTTGCACTGATATAGAACCAGGTGAAGATAATGACAATTTAATTGGTCATTTAAGAGCTTCTGATTTCTTTGCTATTGATTCTATCCCTTCTGCTAGTTTCGTTATTACTTCATCTATTAAAGATTTAAAAAATGAAAACTACTATAAGATTACTGGAGATTTAACCATTAGAGGAGTAAGTAACCCTATCGAGTTTCCTGCACTAGTTATTAGTACAGATGGCAAAACTCAAATAGAAGCTAATTTTGCATTTGATAGAACAGCTTATGGAATTGAATATGGATCTAAATCTATGATTGGTAAGTTAGCAGGTAAGTTTATTTATGATGAAATTGAATTATCATTAAAAGGTAACTTTTAATCAAAATAAACTGCTTCAGAATAAACAAACTCAAAAAACTATAAAAAGGCTATCATTTATTTGATAGCCTTTTTTTTATCTCATTTTTTCATTCCCTCGCAGGCAGAAAAACAGTCGAAAACTTTACTAAAAGCAGATTGCTCACAAAAAAACTAGTCCTTACCCGAACTTCGAGTTCCTGAGTATAAACTTCCGCAAGAATCCATTTACAGTAAATCAAACAATACATACATTAAATATTTTAGATCGTCTATTTCCCCGTCAGCATGAAAAAAAGTAATACAGCGAAAGAAACTATTAAAGTAGAACACCTAAAAATTCATCAATACTTACTAAAAACTAAGATAATCAACTTTACTTCGTCAATATTACCTTATTAAATAAATATTATTTTTTAACGAAAAATGATGCATTTAACCGATAAATATCAGCTACACTTTGTAAATTAAAGAAAATAGAGTTATCAATACACTATTCATAACTATAAAAAATTGTTAATAAATCAAAAAAAAAATTGTTTTCTAAGAAAAAATTGTAGTATGTTTGTTAAAAATTAAGAATTTAATACAATTAACTTAATCGTTTAACTAAAAAAAAATATGATGAAAAAAACAGTATTATTTGTAGCTGCAGCGGTATTAGCTTCTGCAACTTTCGCACAAGATGGTTTAACTTCAAAAAAAGGTGAAGCTTATCTACCAGAAGCTGGTGATTGGGCAATTGGATTTGATGGAACTCCATTTTTAGATTACGCTGGGAACATGTTTAACGGTAACACTGGTAATTCAGTAAATGCTACATGGGTTGGTAATACACCAGAAATGACAATCGTTGGAAAAATGTTTAAAGATGAATCAACTGCTTATAGAGCAAAATTAAGAATTGGTTACGGAAGTTCTACTATAGAAAATGTAATTGATACTTCAACTACAACTTTAACTGGAGAATTTACTGATAAAGCAAAATCTTCACAAATGATGATCACTTTAGGTGGTGGTCTTGAAAAAAGAAAAGGTAATACTAGATTGCAAGGTTATTATGGTGGAGAAGCTTTAATTTCTTTTGGATCGAGTTCTGTTGAGCACACTTTCGCTGATGCAAGTTCAGGAACAACTGCTGCTGGGGACATAAGATATGCAGAATATACAGATGATTTTGCTAATGCGACATCAACATCTCAAGATCCACTTACTGGTGAAAATGAAAGAACAACAAAGGTGACTAACGGTGCAACTTTTGGGTTACAATTAAGAGCTTTTATTGGTGTTGAATATTTCTTCGCTCCAAAAATGTCTATTTCTGCTGAGTACGGATGGGGTCTAATGATGTCGTCTACTGGAACTGGTGAAAGGGATACTGAATCATACGGAATATCAACGGGTGCTGCTGCTGAGTCTAGTATTGCTAGAAAACATACAGTTGGTGGTTCAAGCGCTTTTGGTATTGATACTGATAACAATGGTGGTCAAATTACTATTATGTTCCACTTTTAAGACCTAGTCTTAAAAAGAAAACTACAAAAATTAAAGTCTCGCGTAAGCGAGGCTTTTTTTTGTGCCTTAAACTTTTTCGAGAAATAGAGGGTCCAGTCACAGCTAGCTATGCTAACAAAAAGATACTCCTTCCCCGCTTCAAGTCCCTCAGTATAAAATCCATCGGTAATCTAGATGCAGTATCCACTCAAACAACACACATTAAATATTTTCGCTTGTCTAGTTTTCCGTCTTCAAGAGAGAAGAATATGCTAGCAAAAAAAAGCATCCCAAATGGAATGCTTTTTAAATTTATATATTTTAGTAATCTTATTTCACTTCAAATAAACCATTTATTTCTCCATCTATCGATTGGATAATCTTACCAAGATCTTCAGCATTTTCAGAAAACTTATTAGAATCTACATCAATAATTAATACTTTACCTTGATCATAAGTAGAAATCCAAGCTTCATAACGCTCATTTAAACGCTTTAAGTAATCTAATCGAATACTTTCTTCATAATCTCTACCACGCTTCTGAATTTGATTCACTAACGTTGGCACAGAAGCTCTTAAGTATACAAGTACATCGGGTGGTTTAATAAAGGTCTCTTGTAATTTAAATAACGAAAAATAAGTTTCAAAATCACGTGTAGTCATTAAACCCATAGAGTGTAAGTTGGGTGCAAAAATATATGCATCCTCATATAAAGTTCTATCCTGAATTACATTCTTTTTATTGTCTCTTATTTCTTGTATTTTACTTATACGACTAGTCATATAATAAATCTGCAAGTTGAATGACCAACGCTGCATATCGTTATAAAAATCATTCAAGTAAGGATTTTCATCAACATCTTCAAAATGTGCATCCCAACCGTAATGCTTAGCTAATAATGTGGTTAAAGTGGTCTTTCCAGACCCTATATTTCCTGCAACTGCAACTAACATAATCTTGTTTTAAAAACGAAAACTAAAAATACTAAAAAAACCGAAAGAAACGCCCTACTGCATAATTTTATCAATAACTAATTGATTCTTCTCATCCTGAATAAAAATCAAATCACCTTCTAATCGAATAGTTTTAACTGCATTGTATTTAAGTTGTTTAAATAACGTTTTTTCTAGTGTGAAAAAATTATACAATTCAATGTTGCCTTCAACATTAGCATAAATCAAAAACTTATCTTTTACCTGAAAACTACGCAAGCCATACAAAGGCATTGTTTTAAGATAAGTTCCAAAATTATCAAAAACTAAAACACCATTTTTCGGATCATTTAAATACAATCGGTTATTGTACTCAACCAAATAGTTCGCTTGAATATTAATCGTTAACGCGTTCGCCAAATTCCCAGAAGAGTTAGTTGTTTCCATCTCCTGATCCTTGCGTATCAATTCAAATCGAACCGGATCGTAATACCAAATACCATTATTATAAGACCGACATACCAAACTGGTTTCATCCAACTCTAGCCTAGTTAAATCTATAATTTCGCTTGTTGGCGACAAGGTATTATCCAAGATTAAAACCTTTGTAAAATCTTTAAAATAAACAACAATTTTCTGAGGATTACTCACATCTAAACTCGCAATAACTCCCAATATATTATTGCTATAACTACAGTTTAATTTCCCATTTATCGCATACTTATTAATCTCAGTGTTCTTAACTTCATAATAAAAACCAAATTGATCTGTAGTTAATATATTACCATTAAATGTAACTGTTTTAACCTGAGCACAAAGGGAATAACCCATTATTAGCATTAATATGACGATGATTTTTTTCATTTCCTTTTATTTACTAAAACTTTACCAAACTCAACAATTCTTCAACATATTTTGAATCATTAGACAAGCGAGGTATTTTATGTTGTCCTCCCAACTTATTATTTACTTTCATCCATTGATAAAAAGTACCCGAAGCCAATTTATTTATTTCTGGTTGATCTAACACGAAATTATTAACCCGTTTTGCCTCATAATCAGAATTCAATTCTTTTAATTCCTTATCTAATACTTTAGAAAAGTACTCAATATTTTCGGGAGATTTTTCAAACTCAATCAACCACTGATGTCTTCCTGTTGATTTATTGGTAAAAAATTTGGGTGCAACAGTATATTCTTTAATAATTGAAGCTGTTTTTTCACACGTATTTAATAATGCCGTTTCAACATTATCAATAATCAACTCTTCTCCAAAAGCATTAATGAATTGATTTATTCTGCCAGTTACTTTTATTCTGAAAGGACTTAAAGAAGTAAATATTAAGGTATCGCCAATAACATAACGCCACAAACCTGCATTGGTTGAAATTACAAGTGCATAATTTTTATGAAGTTCTACCTCCTCTAATGTTATTGTTTTGGGTGTTTCATTATGAATTTCTGGTTGCTCAATAAATTCATAAAAAATACCATAATCCAACATCAACAACATTTCTTCTACCTTGCTCTGATCTTGTAAGCCAAAAAAGCCTTCTGTTGCATTATAGTTTTCGTAATAGTTCAATTGATTTCCTGGTGCTATTTTTTTAAACTGTTCTTTATAAGGTGAGAAATTGACTCCTCCATGCATAAACAGCTCTAAATTTGGCCAAATATCTAAGATGTTATCCGTCTTATTAATTTCTAAAATTCGTTTCATCAACACCAATGTCCAAGAAGGGACTCCCGATATATTTGATACATTTTCTTGCGTTGTAGAAAGAGCCATTTTCTCTATCTTTTCTTCCCAATCATCCATTATGGCGATATCCATTTTAGGAACCCTACGATGTTCTACCCACATCGGAAAGTTTTTCATAATAATAGCAGACAAATCTCCATAGTAAGATTTATTACTAAAAGAGTTAATCGCACTACTCCCTCCTACTACCAATACTTTGCCTAAAATCAGTTTCGATTCGGGGTGGTTATTATGATAAATAGACAACAAATCTTTACCGCCCTTATAATGACAATCAATTAAAGATTCTTTACTTACTGGTATAAATTTACTCTTCCCGGTGCTTGTTCCAGATGACTTGGCAAACCACTTAATATCGGTTGGCCACAAAACATTTTGTTCCCCATGTTTTATTCTAATAATCTGATCTTGTAAACTACCATAATCCTGTAAAGGAACTCTGTTCTTATAATCTTGATAATTCTTTATCGATTTATAATCATACTTCCTTCCCCACTCGGTATTTTTTGCTGTATCAATTAAATTTAGGAACAACTCCGTTTGCACATCAATAGGATGCTTCATAAACAATTCCATTTGATGAATTCGTTTTTTGATAATCCACGAAAAAACTGAGTTTACAATTTCCATTTACTTGAGTCGAAAATTTGTAAAGTTACAAGTTTATAAAGTTAGCGTTACAATAATTACGGTTAACTTTATCCTTTCAAACTTTACAAAAACATTAAGATGGAATATACTGGTCAGATAAGAAAAATGCATGCAAAAATAGGTGATGAAGTAGCCTATCAATTGCCTATTGGAGATAATTTAGTTGACATGAACCAGTTTATTGGTAAAGAGATTACCTTTACCTATCAAAATAGAATTGAGTGCTTAAAATGTGGCAGAAAAACAGTAAAATCGTTTAACCAAGGGTTTTGTTATCCTTGTTTTAGAGATGCTCCAGAAGCTGCCGATTGGATTATTCACCCAGAAAAATCGCAAGCACATTTAGGAATAGAAGACAGAGATTTAGAGTTTGAAAAATCGGTACAACTAAAACCACATGTAGTTTATTTATCGTTAACCAGCGGAATGAAAGTTGGTGTAACACGAGATACTCAAGTGCCAACACGTTGGATTGACCAAGGTGCTGTTAAAGCAATTAAATTGGCCGAAACTCCAAATAGATATTTAGCAGGAATGATTGAGGTGAGTTTAAAAGACCACATGGCCGATAAAACCAATTGGAGAAAAATGTTAATGAACGTTTATCCTGATATTGATTTAATTGAAAAGAAAAACGAGACCAAGTTATTGTTGGATGAAGAATACCACCAATACATCTCAAAAACAGATGAAATTATTGACATCAATTTTCCAGTATCAGATTACCCCATAAAAGTAAAAAGTATTGGTTTTGATAAAGTTCCAGAATACACAGGAGTATTAAAAGGTATTAAAGGACAGTACTTATTATTTGAAAATGGCATTGTAATGAACATCCGTAAACATGGTGGATATATTGTATCTTTAAAGGCTTAAACCTTTAATTATGAAACATGTAATTCTTATTTCTTTTTTATTTGTATCAAGATTTGTTAATGCTCAAAATTATAGGTATGTATCTGCAACTGAAGTAGCCAATATGCCTATGCCTATTTCTAACAATGCAGTTATAGAAGGCTGGGCAAATGACACAGCCTACATGTATTCATTTGGTGGAATTGACTCAACAAAAATATGATCAGGAATTAATAAAAAATCCTTTAGATACAATATATCATCTGATGTTTGGTACACGATACCAGACTCACCCAATACTAATGCAGTAATTGCAGCCGGAGCAAGTTATGTAAATAGTATCATTTACATTATAGGAGGATACCAAGTACTCTCTAATGGAAATGAAATTTCATCCAACATAGTCAATCGTTTTGACCCATGAACGAACACTTACTTAAGTGATGGAGCTAATATTCCCGTTGCCACTGATGACCATTTACAAGCTGTTTATAACGACAGTTTAATTTATGTGATTTCAGGCTTGAGTAATACTGGAAACAATCCTAATGTTCAAATTTATGAACCTGCCAATGATAATTGGTTGACAGGAACTCCTCTTCCCAAAAACAATACCTAGAAAGTATTTGGTGCTTCTGGAATAATTATAAATAATACCAATTTATTATCATGGAGGAGCAAGTACAGGAACAAATTTCCCTGGGCAATCAACACTGAGAACTGGACAAATTGATGGTAATGATCCAACACAAATTACTTGTACAAGTGAGACTTCCAAACATATATCTTATAGTGCAGTTAGTGTATATGATCAATGGGCTCACCGTCCTTTTTTTATAAGGCGGATCTAAAACATACAACTATAATGGCATTGCTTACAATGGTAGTGATGGAGTTGAACTAACAGGGCGTAATATTAGCTTTAGTTCATACCAATCTGCATTTTATGAGCTAGGCAATGAAAATAACATAGTTAATTTATTTAACAATATTTATGACACAATTTTACCAATGGATCTTAGAGGTGTTTCTTTCCCATTCGAATTTGGACATTAAACTGCTGGAGGTATGCTTAGCAATCAAAAAGTAACTAATAAAACATTCCGTAGAAAAAGTATATGCTATTCAAGCAGGAAGAGAAATAAGAGTAATCGTTGAATCTGAAAAAGTTTCTGATAAACGTGCTGAAGATTTATCTTTCGAAATTTCTCAAAAGATTGAAAAAGAAATGACTTACCCTGGTCAAGTAAAGATTACTGTAATACGTGAAATGCGTTCAGTATCTGTAGCTAAATAATTTAAGTTAATTAATATACTAAAAATGCCATTATAATGGCATTTTTATTTTAAAGAAGTATAAATTCTATTCTATTATCATTCTCTTTTCAACTGATCCATCATCAAAAATATACAGTTGAATAGTATTAGTTCTTTTTGAAGATTCTTGCCCCATCATATCTACAATTTTAAGAATATTCTTTTCGTTATGATGTAATGGAGTTATAACGCTAGTATTAATTGTAAAAGCTCTTACTGCTCTTACTTTATACTCTAAAATTTTACTTCTTAATAATGAAAATCCACTAGAATAAACTGCGTAAGAATACCTAAAATCAGTAGTACTGGGGGATTCAGTTGAACTCCAATATGGGTATAACGGTGCTAAATCATCAAATAAATGCCCCCCATTTATTAAAGAAATAGAATCAATTAATTCTCCGTGTAAAAATATTTCTTCTAATTCGTTTTTTGATGGTAAATACCAGTCACTATATCCTTGATTATTTGAATTTACGCATTGATGAGCAGCAAAATTTCCAGAGTTATATAAATTTATGAAATTCTGAGTATTGATATACCCAGATCCAATAACTGGTGAAGAAGTTCCTGGAACATGAGTAGCATAATTTCCCCATCTCGACAACACACTATCTAAACTGGTATTACCAATAGGGTTGGGATTAGGAAGATCTTGAATATCAACAATTAACCCTCCACCTGACGAATCAACATAAAACACAACTCCCCCTTGATGAAAATCACCAATAGTTTGAGAATATGTATGTTGATAAAAAAATAAACCAAAAATAATAAATAGATTTCTGAACATTTTAAAATTTTTTTGTAATATGATTGTAATGAGTATTTATCCTAATTTCGATGCAATATAGGAATATTATAATGTATTTTTACTGCTTTCCTCTTTATTTCCTGGACTAGAAAATGTAGGCATGTTTTTAATATGTTTTAATGCCTGCATTATCCATAAAAGCTTTTTTTAAGTTGTAGT